>Ga0316217_10002175_pt1 | contig 24040 bp, 13 predicted proteins | sample 1anoAmetaG_FD_203633 | JGI IMG/M metagenome (GOLD analysis project Ga0316217, IMG submission 203633) | Freshwater microbial communities from Trout Bog Lake, Wisconsin, USA - 1anoA | ecosystem: Environmental > Aquatic > Freshwater > Lake > Hypolimnion/Profundal zone | place: USA: Wisconsin...
TTGTATGTGATATTTATTCTTGATTTCTTTTGTCGAAACGGTACAATTCTTTCACTTTTTCGTTTCATTTTCACTTCTTTTTGTTAATTTCATTGCTTTTACAGTCGCTTCAGCTTTAACAGCATGAAATTCATGCGATTCGTCTAATCTTCCAATCACATTTAATAAATCATTAATAACAATATGAATCAGAGCTCAGAGAAGCTTCCTAACGAGGCATAGACGTTTCCATCGTAGATTAGTGCAGATGAAGATGGCTACGTATACGTAGATACTCCCAGCAAGATAAATACTCTCAAAACAATAAAGTACGTCTTGATAGGAGTTGTTGTATTGCTCATCCTATACGGCTGGGCCTTTGACTCTTTCTCAGCCCACTCTGCCAAGCCTAGGAAAGGAGAGTAGGACAAGAAAAAGAAAACCAAGCCCAAGCGCAACTCTTGATATCTTTAACTAAGAACTGCCTCCTAAAATATGTTAATTTAGAACTGCCCTCTTAAATATGTTGACTTAAAACTGCCCTCTTAAAATATGTTAACTAAGAACTGCCTTCTTAAACAATCAAACAATCAATTCTATTTATAGTTGTATCAGGCAATGCTAGAGTACGAGTAATGAACACATTGCTAGAAATCACATGGTAGCTGCCATCATAGGTCAGCCAGCTGAAAGAACTGTGGCTACTCTGCATCCTGATGCTGGTGCACGATGGGCTTGCTTCTGTCGTGACTATTCTTCCCGACTCTGTTCTTGAATCCTAGCTAGGCAAACAGCCGCTGTTTCTGCCCCCTCCTGGGCTGGAAGTTCTTCATTTCGTGCTTGTTGTCCTCAAGATAGATTTTGATGAGATTCTACTGCTGGAGTTGCGACTGAGTGGCAGTTTGCCTGCGCTTGCGGACGCGGGGATAGCGGGTCGCAGAGTTGTGGTTGTGCTCACGCAGCTGCTTACTCGCCTACTCTTGGTTCTGCTATTCTTGGGTCTATGTTTATAGCTCCTCGACTTTTACTAACTGGGTCTCTTTGCTGCTCCCCCTCTTGGATGATTTTTTGAAAGCACCCCTAGACTGATGTGGTTTTGCTTTATTTGCAAACTCACTGCCAATCAATTAGCTGGATTTTGCGGTAGGGTTGCAGGTTTAGTGGCTGCTGAAGTGACCACCATCAGCCTTAGTTTCTGAGATAGAGTTGGACTTGTTCGTTTGCTTGTTGGCTTAGCTTAAATTCGTGCTTTTGAGTGGATTCTAGGCAGTATCTTCTAAACTTCTAACGTACTTTTCGCAGTCGAGTTGGCATTCAGTGTCTAGCTAGAGCTAGTTTATTGCAAAAAACTTGGCAAACTTCTTTTACTTCAGCTTGAATTGCGGCTGCTTGTTTTCTTTGAAGCTTTCAGCCAACACAAAAAACTCACTGTTGCCGGACATATTGTTGATTGACTTTGACTTGAAAAATTGAGATTGGACTTGATGCCTCTTGACGGTGTAGCTGGAAGAGCAGAACATTGTCTTTACTTCTTTCATCTCCTCTTCCCCCTCTCTCAAAAAATCATTTAGCTGCTATTGACTCACATTTATCACCCCTTTTTCCTTCATTCCTTCTTTTTCTTCGCTTCTTTTAGCAAAGTGCGCATTCTAGCGATGCGCGGCTTTCACAAAAACCTATGAAGAACTTGCAAATATTGCAACTAAGATAAACAAGAGTGGCTTAGAGACAAAGTTGTCAGCTACCATGGACAATCCAGACCCAATCAGCATGGATCTATACGAATTTTGCTACTTTTGGCGCAGGATTCTGCAAAAGAGGAAAAGCAAGATTGCCAAAGTAGCAATTGTGAGCAACGTATATCCAATTATCACTATTTTACTTATAATTATGACGTTATTTAAGCTGACTTTATCCTTCGACTCATTCCTCCATTACTCCCAATCCCTCCAATACTTACACTTCGCAAGTATGCTCAACAGAGCAAAAGATACTGCTACAGATGCAGAAGGTACCCAATCGCACCCAAGATACAATAACAAGCTACTCACTGCGTAACAGAAGATTATGATTACGCAGTGTCCCTGCTTCTTGCCAAAGAGCAATCCCATTAAAGTGTAGCTAGTCAGGAATGACAGAAAAAGGGTACGGAAGTTACTCCATGCGGATTGTTATTTAAGCTGTGCTTCAGTAATGCTTCTATGGGTTAATTGTTGTATGTTTGTTTGTGCGAACTTGAGCTGATATTTGATGCTTGCTTTCAGAGCCAGGAAGGCACAAAGCACTTGAAGCGAGTAAACTGTGAGCAGAAAGATGGAGAACTGCATTTATATTATTCATAATCAACGACTTTATAAATAGCCTGCTAAAATATCAAAGTATTCCAAGCCACATTCCTCTTACACCTATTAATTAGCAGTTCTAGATTTCACCCTCTTACAGTTATTTGTACCTTTTAGGCCTGTACTGTTCTGTACTTTATTGTTGTTTATTGTTAGGTTTGTTTTATTCTAAACAGCAGTTTTCATCAAACAGCTTCATCTTCAACTCATTAAATCAACTTTTGGGCTAGTCTTTGAATAGATGGTGAATAAGTTATTAGCTATCAATTAAGTCAATAGAGATACTTCCAAGTGGTGACCTCCGTGGCTCTCCCTCTCCTTCCCTTCTCATCGATTAAGCATACTCCACAGTTTCTCAAGTAGTTTCTTATCCTATCCGCTTCACTAAAGTTAAGTTACCTTCTAGCTTTGTTCCTCATCTCAAGCAACTCTTCTATTTTTTGGGGTCCAATCCGATAAATGTCTCCCTAGGCTTCCCCATAGAAGTTCTATTCTTCTATCTTGCTCGATGCGCCCATCTACTCACCGTTGTGAGGTGACTGCCCAATCAAGACTTTCTTGACTGTCAGCTAAATGACTCTGCCTTGCTTACGAGTGAATTAGAAGTACTAGGAGTAAATGCTAGTGAGCAACTTCTATACCTTTTAGCATGCTTGGGTGTAAACGCTTTCGTCTTTTGCGCTCACACAGAGGTGTAGGTTCTAGGCTGATTCCTGTTGTTCAGGACCCTACTTGTAACCTGAACCTTTACCCCTAAGCCTAAGCTTAAGCAGTTAGTTAACTGAATCATTAGAGTAAGTCTTTGCATCATTGGAAATCGATTCCTCAATGATGCGCTTCATGTGGCAGCCTTTAGAGCCAATGATCCTCCTTGCAACTTGGAACTATTTCTCGTTTTCGATTTGAATGTCGTACCTACATGTAAACTTGTTTTGTTTTGAGTGGTAGCTCTGCTCTTCAGAGTTTGCATCATTGGAGGAAGTGCTGTAGCGCATGGAGTTGATGAAGGTATGTAGTTGGTTGGCTACTTCTGGATGGTATGCAGGATGGTGGACCCACTCGGCACGCAGCTCTGCTCCTCCTCTCAAAGTAGCTTGGTTGATTAGCTTGTAGCAGATGTAGGCGTGGATTAGAGAGTTAAAGAAGATGTAAGCATCTTTTTTGTCAGCAGCAAATACTACTTAGTGGATATCCCCGAATCTTTGCATAGCTGACTCAATGTCAAACTGCTATAGCTCAGCTTTTTCACGGTGCATACCATAGGCCAACTGTGTGAACAGAGAGAGTCTAAGGACAGGAAGATTGTATCCTTCGAGCACTCCCTCGCTGCGAAGTTTGTTCTGTAGTTTGGTGATGAGGTCGGTGTTGTTAAGGAGGAGTTCAATCCTGGAGTGCTGATCTAGCTCTGAGAAATGACTGACATCTTGGTCGTTGTCGATCTAAGTGGAGAGTAAGGTACCATAGAGAATACTGAAGAGTACATTCTCTTGACAGTGGAGCGGTTGTGATCTTCGGAAGAGCAGGCTGAGCTCTCTAGATGGTTGTGGGTGTTGACTTTTTGGGGAAAGGCCATATCTGTTAGACTTATAATAAACGAATAACTGTTATAAAATCGTTATCCATTATACATATCTAACAAAACCAACTTCTCAACACCCATCTATCCACCTTTCCTAATCTCAACATTCGCCTCAAATATTTTGAAAGTTTGAGTTATATCAGAATTGCTTGTACAGCAAAAGAGGGTTCTCGAAAAGTCTATTGCGTTTATATATTAGAGTTTGAGAGTAGTCTATAAAATTTTAAGATCGCCCAAATGGATATCTAACACAACCCACTTGCTTTGAAATACAAGGACCAAGGCAATCAAGCCTACAAATCTCAGGACTACAACAAAGCTATCCAACTCTACACTAGAGCCATTTAAATCTAAGAAGATGCCAATTTCTACAGCAATAGGGCTCTTTGCTACTTTAATCTCAATCGTTACTAGGAGTGTATCAAAGACTGTGACAGAGCCACCCGACTCAACCCTCAGTTAGCTAAGGCTTTCAAGAAAAAATCTCAAGCTTGCATTCAACTGTTGAGGTTTGAGTCTGCAGTGGATGCAGCCAAAGCCAACGCAAATATAGAAAAGAATATAACTGCCTCCAATTAGCTCTAAGAAGTGGAGTCCCTGAAGAATAACTTTGACAGGTATCAATATGCGGAGAGATAGAACAACTATACTTAGGCTCTTTCCTGTGTAAGTTACTTAGTCAACAAAATACCCAACAACAATACACTTAAACTCTATAAAGTCTAATGCCTTGCCAAAACTGGGGAAATCAACTAAGCCAGCAATCTGCTTAACTCTTTGCATAACGAAAACACCCCAGCGTTTTACTACCTTAAGGGCATCATTTAGCTGTACAATGGCGATAGCAACAAGGCAAAGAAATTCTTTGCAGAAGGAATACGTCTAGACCCTTAAAACGTCAAGTGCCAGAGAGCACTCAACAAAGCAAACAAATGTGAGACTTACAAACAAGAAGGAAATGAGCTCATTAAAGCAAAGAAGTACAAATAAGCTGAGCTCAAATACACATAAGCTCTCAACCTAGATCCCTATAACAAAAAGCTAAATTCAATCATTTACTCAAACAGAGGTCTTTGCTTCATGAAACTGGGGTAAAGGATAAAAGCTTTGCAGGATTTAAATAAGTCTCTTGAACTTGACCCTAATTACTTGAAATCTTTGGTCAGAAGAGCAGAGTTGAACATGGAGAGAGAAGACTACACAGCTGCACTGCATGACTACACTAAGATCCAATAACTTGACCCCAACGCAAATATGAAGCCTAAAATTGAAGAAGCCAAGAAAAAAGAAAGATAGGCCAAAAAAAAGAAAGACTATTACGCAATTCTGGGAGTTGCCAAAAATGCAACAGATGCAGAAATAAAGAAGGCCTACAAAGCACTAGCCTTGAAATACCATCCTGACAGAAATAGAGGAAAAAGTGATGTTGAGCAGGATTAGGCTTCCAAAAAGTTCAAGGATATTGCAGAGGCTCATGGTGTATTGACCGACCCAGAAAAAAGAAAAAGGTATGACTGTGGACAAATGGACTTCGATGGAGATTTAGGTGCTGAAGGATTTTAAAATGTGGGAGGCATGGGGAACATGGGTAATGTCAAATTTACATTCAATGGAACTGACATGAGTGGGATGGGGATAGATCCTTCTCAGATTTTCTCTATGTTCTTTAACAATGATAGAGGTTCAGGATTTGAAGGTTTTTAGAGTTACGGCTTCGGAGGAAGAATGGGCGGAAACAGATAGAAATCAAACAATAGAGGGTCTTCAAGACCTAAAGGTTTTCCTGGTTTCGGAAGTGGCTTTAGTGGCTTCAGTAACTTCGGATTCAGCTAAAAAGGGTCCAACTCCAGCCATAATTGATAAACTTACCTTTTTATATTTACTAGACTTCTTTGGCCAAAATGGCTTTAATTATAACTTTGATTGATTATTATTTGACTGATATAAAAGAAAAGCTTAAAAAAACAGGTTTCTAAAATAGCGGAAATCAAGAATCCGGTTTGCAAAAGTTGAGTCTCAGCGATTTGTCCCTTCAGGGTTTCTTAAATCAATATTAAAATAAAAATCACTTGCAGCTTCTTTTGGCCTATGATGTTTGACCTGCTTTCTTAATGATTTTCTTTTTGTAGTGAGAAGTTACTTTGTTTTAATGTTCATTTTCATCGATTTCGAGGGATAAGTTTTCGATTGAGCCTAATACTATTGCAGAGGATGTTTGCTGATGTATCTCATGTTGCGGCTAAAGGAGTATTTCTTGATTTTTATTCCAAATCTCCAGCTATTGCTGATATTTCGATATCAACTGTCGGTCTGTTTGGCATATTGCTTCTTTTTGCTACAGGGACAGATTGTTCCATAACCGAACTATGTTTTAGGAGTTCCTTTTGCCTTATTCCAAAACTAACATCATTTATTGTCGAAAACGGAAATAGCCTTGAAGTGGTTTGCAAGGACGTGAGCTCAGGTCTTATTTAGTCTAAAAACGCTTTATTTCCATAGAAGTGGAGAGTAATTCGAATATATTATAACAGGAGCTTTAGAACTGCAAATAAAAGACTAAAAGCCTTCTAACAATACTCCAATAGCATTAGTTTTCATCAACGAAAACAAGAATAAATACGATTTAAAATAAATTTGAGCCAAAAAAATTACTTTTTTTTAGTTTTCTTTATTCTGCTTCTAAATAAGTCTTTGCTAAGCTACTGATTTCTATTTAGATTCATAAAATAGAGTATAAACTTTGATTGTATCAAAATATTTAAGGTTTTCATATTCATAGATAAATTCAAAAATCAATCAACTTTTAAAACTTTTCAAATAATGATATTCTGACTACCACAAGCTTTATTAAATTCTTGTTGCTATCTCTTTTTTATGAGGGTTTTTCGAATTTTTTAGAGCTTAAACAAGCAATGAAGCGCAGTTGAAAACTTGAAACTCGTAAGAAACCATCATATATCTTCTCAATTCCTAAAATATTCTCCATACCCCATCCTATACCTGTGCTTTTCCTTTTAAGATAGGTTTTTCTTCGCTTTATGATATTCTCCAGCTTGAAAACGACTCTTAAACGATTTGTAATCTTTCATTTAACCGCTTATTTATACTGTCGTAGATCTTAGTATCTATTGGCTTTGAAGCCAACCCTACATGTGGACTTAAGAGTCTTTTGATATACTAAACTCCCTATCTAGTAAACTTAGAGTTCAACAAATTTTTCAAAAAAGTGTGATTTTAAAGGTGAAGATTAGTTTCCTTCCTAGAATATGTCTTCTACTTACTCTTAAGATCTAAATGCAGCATAAATCCCATCTCCAACAGCTTGAAATTTGAAACTTAGTCTTTTCCAGTTTCCAAATACTAAATAAAGCTCTCCTCTTTAAGGCCAAGATGGAATATATTCTCATTTTTGAGGATCTGTACAGTTTTCAGGTAAGTTATAAAGAAAGGAATGGTTTTTTATTTGATTATAAGCTCTTCACTACTTTTGTAAATTGTGCCTTTGGTGCACCATAAACAAAAGTTGTAGTTCGACTTGTTTTCATATTAAGAAACGTACTCTAGCTAATCACAACACCAAGTGGGCTGCTTTTGTAGTTTTGCATAGAACCTAACTGTTTTATAGACAAGGATTTTGAATTAGGAGTTTATCAGCTTTTAGAAGTCCTTCTTTTAAGAAAGACCATAGCTTTTAAAGGCTTATTCATTGAAAATGACTCTGGTTTTTGTATCAGCTTTGATGAACATCCTCATTTAGAAGTTTTTGTTCTACATACTTATCTCCTTTTTGCCTGTTGAATGAGTATGCAAGATATTGTAATTAATGTTATAGCTTTCTTTAGTCTAGGGAGAAATCATCCCTGTTCCCTTTTTCACATCAATTTAAATGTTGAACTTCAGCAGTTTTATGTGCCAGTCTACACTTTGGGCCAGATATTCATCTTTGCTGAACAAATAGCATATTTTTTAGTATTTTCCCTTAAATTCTTTTCTGCTTCCTTCCTTGACCAAAATCTTCGTCGTCCTGTTCTCTTAGCTCTTTTCATTTTTCAGAAAGCCCTACTTCACGTCTCTATCAGTTAATAACAGTCTTAGCTTATCAAATTCGTATAGATGAGGAGGAAAGTCTTTGAAAGAATTGCTTACTAAATACAATATAAACTACACAAGTTGAGTTTTTGCAGTTTAGTCAGCTTAGAGTAACTTAGGCTAATTATTTATATGTAGTTATGAGAAACGTCCAGCGAAATAAGTTGTTAAAACTAAAGTTCACACAACTACTAAAGTCTATTGTATCCTAAATAAAATAATTTTTTACTCAAATCCAAGCTTCGGAGATATCTGTAAGACCTAAGTTCATTTTAGTTAAGATTCTTAAGCTCACAGCCTACAATGATAAGTTATTTCAATCTTTCAAATTGCTTGATGAAGGGAAATTTCAAAATGTTCCGAAACTACAGTTCCCCAAAGTCATTTTTTTCACGCCATAAGCACTTTTTGAACTAAATTAGCTAGAGGCTGGGCAACTTTGCCAAGGGCTTTAGAAAATCAAATGTTCTTTTCTATTAAAAAATTTGCTTTACGAAGCGAACCTCAGTAAAACTCTCTAAATCGTACAAAAAGCTTTATCCCAAGCGGCCCCTCATGATATCTGTTAGATTGTAGCGCATAGCAATCCTGCTTATCTCTGATAAGTCACATTCTTTGAACTAATTTTACCAATTTTTTTAGATTACCTTTATTCTACCCAGATTCTATGCTTTTAAGTCTTTTTAGGTAATCTAAGTGTAACTGACATCAATGACTTTTAAGTTGTTCGTCTGTTTCAAGAAGAATAATAGATCTTTTGTGAACCCAAAACAGCGTCCTTGATAGCCAAAAACTTACTTATTGAAAGGTATTAAAGCTTGGTACTAGCAAAGGACTCAAATTAAGTGTCTTCCAGAGAATAACAGTCATCTAAATCGGAGAACTTTTACTTAATATGAGCGTACGAAGTTCTTTAAGGCAAAATTTGCTTAAAAGGCTAGCAAAGTCTTAATTTTTGGTGTTTCCCATAACTCTTGCATTCTTCAGGAGAACAACCTCCAAAATACTCTCAGTTTCATCTAACTTATCACTTGAGCCTTCAAAAAATACATTTTCGAAGACCACTCTTTTTAATCTGCATAATATTTTTAGGATAGGCTTTATTGGCACCCCGAAACTATCCTCTAAATAGGCAATTTCTTACTTAGTCTTAAGTTTTGTAGAAATGGCTGCGATTAGATAAATTCGTTAAATTTGGTCTTAAAGAACCCAAATTCCTACCTCTAGGTTTGTTCCAATACTAACCCATAAAGATCCAAAAAAACTATACCTTTAAATAAAGACCTTTAAGTAATCAGCTTCATCATGTTTGGCAGATACTTCATTCTTTCGCTTATTATCGGCAAAATCTTTGGAACTTTTTTTGTTTGGTTAGCTTCAATGTGCAGATGGTAGAGAAAGTACCTCATTAAATCTGAAAGGTGAAGTTTTGAGTTATTGCTCTCAAAAGATTCATCTGTGAGAAGCTAGTTGAAAGTAACTGAGAGGTAATGAGATTTGATACTTTACTGGGAAATGTCTATTAGTGATCCAAAGTCATAGATTTTATTGATTGTATCTTCAAACTACTGATAATGGCTGTAAGATAAGTTAATCCTATACTCACCAGAGTTTATTCCGAAGTTTTTATTTTAAACATAATTTTGCAAAGTCAATGGCTATCCACTGAGCATGAAAGGCATGAAATTTAAACTATTTTAGCCAAACAAGCCCGCTCGTTGTTACAACTAGATACTTAGCTATCTATATGAGTTTATTTCTAAGGCCTCTAAGGCTTTTGATTTCAAGGTCAGGAGATTAAAGCAATAGCTGTCAAATCCATTGAAACATCTCAACGTAAGTTCTTTGAGTTCTGTGTTTGCTATGATACGCTGAAGAGTTGTTGATCTCAAATAAAGAGGGTATTTCATATTTGGTTCATCAATAATCCTTAAAATAACCAAATTTTTGAAAAGAGCTATCCTGTCAAAGCTGAATCTTGTTTATGGTTCGAAGTTTTCAAGAAAATAGTTGATCTCAAACAAATTGTAATATTCTCTAAGCAGTTTCTTCTTGAGTTGGTTAAACTAAACTATGCGTAAGTCTTAAATGAATCCTTCTTGACTTTTTACAGCTTCTAAGCCATTTATCTAAAGTTAAGAAGGATAAAGTGCATTTCTGATAGATATTGCACCAAATCTCTTAGGAATAGCTTCTTATGCGTTACTCACGTATTTGTACTTGTTCTGAATATATTGCTTTATCATTTGTTAAGAGTCAATAAGTATATCATTCCAGTTTTGATGGTCTATAGCTTTGATTTTTGCAACTTCTTTTTCCACTGCCTCAGTTATCAAATTGAGAATGTTTAAGTAGCTATTGAAAGCAAATGGTATTCTCTCAAGAAAATTGGGGAGATTATTAGCAATTTAGTAGATGAGGAAGATGTATTCTGCGTATTTTGCTTAATCCCCTGCTTAAAACGCTTATCTGAGCAGTTCATAAGTATTTTTGTGTATGAGGTCTTCATCATTGTATCCTTTGATTATAACATTTTACAAAAACTCTATTTTTTCTGCTATTTCTGCTTTTACGGCATCGAAGTATTTCAGCTGGTTTTCTTAGAATTTCTTTGATAATTATTATTCCAGCTTATTTAGGCTAAAGAAGTCTTATTCTTCTTTTTAGGCAGTGTTTGGATTATATTCATAGTTAGCTAGATTTAACTTTTCTTGATGAATAGAGCTCTTAAGGCATTTCTCACAAAAAAAAGGCTAATGGCAGAATGTGTCTAGACAAATGAATTTAATGTATGCAGCTTATTTTTAATACTTCTATTATTTGGGGCATGGCCATTTGAATGATTTGACTTATATCTCACCCATCTACAGTGATTGGATTTAGGAAATGATGTTACTATTCTCGAGTCGATTGGGCTGACCTTTCCTTTTATCTTTCCATAACTCAAATTTGCTATCTGTTTCGTTTACAACTTCTTTCTTCTCCGGCTATTGATACACAAAGCTAGGCTTGTATACCTTGAACTATCTAGTAATCTATTCGTTCAACTTATTCACTTATTCCTTGTAAAGACTATTCAACTAATTGTTTCCAATATTGAAGCATTAGCGTTCTTTTTTGTTTGATTCAATGGCCTGCTAGACTCTATCAATTATTTGCTTGAACTATTGCTTAATTTTGAAGCCAATGTATTCTCCTCCATCAAAAACGTCATCTATCTTAAGTTTTGGATGACTAATCATCTTTAAATACTTTCTCCTTTCGTCTAGAATCTTGCTATCTTTGATTGTGATAAGATAGGGCAAATCGCGAATGGCATTTTAGATCCCTTTCGCAACTACTATTGACTGTTGATTGGCTATGATTTTGGAGACCTCTTGCACGCCTAAAAGCATGTATCCTGCCCAGAGATTTAGCTGCTTCTTCAAAGAAAAGATATAGTTTATAAACTATTTTCTTCTACTGCTTTTCATCGATCTTACACTATTCATTCCATTTATGAGCATTGTCCTGTAGAAAACCTTTATCAATAATTTGTGCTGAGATTCAATCTACATATTCATAAAGTAAGGATTCTTTCTGCATTATTGCTCAAGGCAGATCTTCTATAGCAGAAGTCTTTTCTAGGGTTGTATCTTTTTGATCTCAAGTAGCTTCTAGAAACAAAAAATCTCTTCTCCACATTTTCTACAACCGAAAAGCTCCTAATTTTAATGTTTAACATAACATACAACTTCACTTTTGGAGTGAAGATGCAATATTTTGTGATAGTAGGCTTTCTCGGATGTTTGGTTATATTCTGCATGTTCTAATTCACTAGTTCGGTTATTTTCATCGTTTGAACTATAGCAATCTTTGAGGCAAATGTTGCAAAGCCAAACCCTTTTACAGCCTGGCTACTCACAAAAAGCTACAACTTTGTTCATATGGACATAGCAAATGAACAACTTGGCTTGCTTTTGCAGCAGCTAAAACACTTACCTGAAGATATACCTGCTTTTAATGTTCAGAAACGAAAATAATTTTTCTAAAGTCACCTTTTTGTTTTTGTCTATCTTCAGCAAATCAAACTCAAATGGACGTCTGAGATTCAACTTTTTAAACTTCAGCAGAGAATAAATCTGTTTTCTATGCTACTTTGTGTCCTCAAGAGTTTACAAAAACACTTTGCCGACCTCTCCAACGTCTCTGTACTATCTATTCTTTACTAACTCCTTTAATAGCCTCTAGCTTTCGTTTATCTACACTAGCTTGTTTGGGAATTACTTGATAAACAAATCATAGGCAATATCTCTGCCCACAAAAGACCGACCGTCAATTTCAAGTCCATATTCCTTGATATTGAATATCTCCAAAAACTATAAGGCAAACAAGAGCATCGGAATGCGTTTGCTCAAGTTAGGATTCATCAGTTTGCCAATTAGCTTCAGTATCTCTTAGTTTGTTTCAGCTGAGCTCTCTTGGCTAAATCTAAATCTTCGCAAGTAATCTTTGTATCTGATTTTGTCCAACGGCTTTATGTAGAATTCTTTGATTAATTCGTGAACATCGGACTCTATTGAGCTCAGGTTGAAGTAGCTGCTGTAATGCATCAGCTTGAGCAACATCAACCCAAATTTGTTACAGTCGGTTTTTCCCACAATCAGTTTTTCGTAGCTATTAAGTATTTCAAATTTTTCGCTTCTGAAGAAGTACTTCTTCGACTCCTTGAGTTTGCTTTCAATGAGCAATCGCATGGGGTTGTCATTACGCATGAAGTAATACTAAGCCAAACGGTTGATATTTTATACTGCACTTGCTTCTTTATTTTCTGTCTTTGAGATTATTCCGTCTTCCTTCAACTAGTTCCTGTAAAGTTCCATTGAACTGTCTATCACCTATCTTTTGCACATTTTAATGGCTTCTTGTTCAGACTAGGAGTAGAAAGAGAGGTCAATTGGAAAGTCAACCATTCGGGCCACATCCAAATCTATCAGTTTGTATCTTTTGCCCACGCAAATAGTATTCCTGAAAGTTATGTCATTATGTGTGATGCCATGATAGTGAAGCTGAATGAGGCTTTCGCAGATATCCATCACATAGCGTATTTTTTATTTCTCTTCTAAGGCTGTGAAGAATTTGTAGCCTCCTTCGAAATTTACGAAGTTTCTATCGCCTTTTTCCATGAAAAACATAAATTTTTTGGAGGGAACAGTCTCCTAAGTGCGGTAGTAGGTCACCACAGAGGCAGGTCTTACCAAACTGAGATAGTTTATGATGTTTAGATGCTTTGTATAGAGCAGATTTTTTTATTTTTGGCTTCTTCCTCTGAACCATTACTGGTATTCTTTCGAATAAACTCCCTCAGTAAAACCAAAGACGATAGCAAAGTCCGAATCTGTTAGTCTTTTGAGAATTCCTTCCTCAATTTGGCTAGTAAAATGCTGGCTGGACCATTATCTGACCACTTCCATCATTTTCACAAGAATTTTCTCTTTCAAAAATGTACCCACTGCTTCTGCTGCACTTGAACAGTACCTTTTTATTGATTCCAGGTAAGTCTCTGCATCCTTTTTCAAATCATTGCCCTTAGATGCTGTGAATTCTTTAATGAATCGCCTTAGTACTTGCATTTCTAGCTTTGGAGGGGCTTACTGTGGTACCTATAAAGTGTTAAGCACAAGTCTCACGAGATCTCCTAGCCCCTTCTCAATAGTTATTAAGATCTAATGAGCATATTGCTGCAAATAGGTTATTTTTTCCTTGAACCAAAACTACAGTTGGGTCTACACATCTTTCATTGCTTTTTACAGCTTTTACTTCAGCTTTGAATGGCAGGCTAAGATTGCCTTCAGTTTTAAGGCATTACCTTTGGAAAGCAAGCTTTCTAAGGCCTAATCACGGATTTCTTACACCAGTGCAAAGTGTTTTAATAGCAGACTCTATTCATTTTCTGCAAAGTTCATCATCTTTTATATGACTTTTTGTGTTAGTAGGTGACCATAAAATACTTTTGCTATGTTCTTAACGACGTTTTACTAGGGTACATCTGTTTTATACTATTATTAGAAGCGTTAATTGCAAAGCTGAGCCCACAGTTCTCGGTTACTTAGAGCTTTGATATCTTTGAGATACTTTTTGACATTTGATTTGAATAGCAAAACTGCTTATTCGAGGTAATTGTAAAATCTTAGGTATAATTCTATTTTTTGGGCAGAGTATAAACTTTGTGTGTCCCTGGACAAAAGTTTAGCGTGTGGCTGGAGTTTTTAAATGATCTATTTGGCGTACTTTTACAGACTAGCTTTTTTGTCTTGAATTGTATTGAACTAGCTTTGCCTTGAAAAACTGAATTTTGCCTACTTATATTGGGCAAACTATTTTTAGAAAACCCCCTCATCCCGCCAAGCTAATTTCTTGGTAAAAAAGCTTTGATTTTACGCTGATTCCTCCTCGGTTATTGCAGAAGTAGCTGAGGATTAAGCAATCTGGTGAGTATGTGTAATTTTTGTTAGCTTTGAACTCATTTAGTCAATTGAATGATAATAAGTGTTTAATTATAGTTTGCCATTTAAAGCCAATCAAAACCGGTTCTACAGTGTTTACATATTGGCGTTCCAACCAACCCTTTAAAATACTATATCTATCACTCAATATATGATCCTGTATAGCTTTATAATAATATCGATGACTGACAGGATAAATGAGCTCATCAACAGCGTAAAAGAATACATTCAAGATGAACCAAAGCAGAAAGAAAACAGCATCAAGACCATTTAAAATTAGATTGATGCCAAGGAAAATGAGATTAGAGAACTATTTTCTGAGAACATTGACTCAGTCATACAGCACTACTTTACCTACCACTAAACCGTCAGCCACCACAGGAAACTGGAAAACGATTGCGAGGAGTTCGCCAAACACATCGAAAAGGCCCAGAAACTCAACGCCTACGACGAACAGCAAATCTAAAGGATCGAAAAGAACGTCTAAATGCTGAAGATCAAGAAGGAAGCATTAGCTCAGTATAGAGTAAGTGTGATAAGAGATAGAGTCAAATAAAGCTGGGTAACAAGGCTGTTCTCAACATCAAGGAGTAAAAGTATAACAATGCCATCAAACTCATTAACGAATACAAGTCTCTAGACACCAAGAAGTAGTCTCCCTTGAATGGGGTACTGCCCATCCTCGAGGGCAGAGTCGAACAACATCTCAACCACCTCCTTGCCGCCTTCTGGCAAGAGAACAGGGAAAAAATGTTGAACATAGGCAGCAATTGCTACCAGAAGATGAGTTCCAACTACCAGGAAAAACTCAACATCTACGAGGTGTTCTTCGGCAGCAACAGCGCCAACACCCTGATAAGCAAAGGCAACGTGTCTGCTTTCAGATGCACAGTGCTCAACAGGTAGACATCTAGCCGCATCTTGAAGAGTTCTGAAGACTCTTCCACTGAGTATTTCAACAAGGTGATGGTGCGAGTGAATGTAGAGATGTCCAGTTTGAAGAAGGTGAAGGCCATGGTGGTTGAGTTGAAGAGCCAGGGCGTATTCAACTAAATGCTAAGGGTGAGTATGCGCAACTGCCTGGAGTGGATCGAACGTGACATTTGCTGCTAGAAGTAAGAGCAGTTGGTGGAACTGCTATCTTTCATCATCGGATTGCTGCTGGTCAAGAAGGAAATCTGCGCATTTTTCGATATCAAAATGGATGAACGTACCTTCCTCAGCCAGGTGTACTTGGGAGTGGGCAGGTAGCTGCGCAAGCTAGTCCAAGCCAACAAAAATCTATAGATAGTAGTCACTGCCAAGGCCAAACTGCTCATCTTCCACAAAATACTCACCATCCTCAACCTCAACCACCACAACGAACACTTCAACCTCATCGTCGCAGACCTCCTCAAAATCTACAACTCCCGCAACCAGGAACTCTACGACACCCAGTCCGCCCTCGAAATAGCCCGCGACAACCTCACCCACTTCGCCACCACTGACGACAGGAAGGTCGACCTGATCCGGTAGATGATGGACCTGGGCTCAGAGGACTTCAGGTTCACCAGCTACGTCGCATTCGCCATGGAGTACTTCATGCAGACCTACACCCACACCACCCAGCTCCTGAACGAGACCGACATCAACCACAGCGCCATCTACGAGTCTCTAACTGACGTCTACTAGAGGATGCTGAAGCTGTACGGGTCAGAGGTGCTGTCGAAGGACCAGCACTACGAGATAATCCAGGGCGAGGTCAATATAATCCATATAAATAGAGTATACAAATATTTGGTGCGGCAGCTGTAGATCTACCACGGCATCGTCTCCAACAACCACATCCACGACAAGTTCGACCAGCTCATCGTCAAGCTGACCCGCAACATCCTGGAAGTGATCCGGCAGAAGCTGGCCAAACTCATGGAGGACTACAACTCCATGTCCAGCCAGCACTCCAACTCCGCCCACAACGAGTTCGTGGAGTGGACCCTCGAGTTCGTCTACCACATCATCAACTTCATGAAGGACATCGGCTGTCCCAACTACGAGGAAGTCTCCATCTAGACCATGCGCGAGATGTGCGAGCTGTTCTGGGAGTACCTGGGGCAGCTGAAGGAGGTCAACCTGGTGGTGATCTACAACCTGGACCTGGACCTGTCCTTCATTTACAAGTACTGCAACAAGCACTTCACTGCCAACCTGGGCCTGCTCGACAAGTTCAAGTCGCTCAGGGAGTTCTACGCCCTCATGCTCATGAACAACATCAACGACCTGCTGGACCCCCAGAAGCGCACCCTCTCCTACCCCAACCTCAACATGGAGGTGCTGCTGCCCATGCTGCGCAAGTACAGCCAGAGCAAGGCCACGCAGGGCAAGGTGCGCGAGCTCAGGAAGAAGGACGTGGAGGCAGTGGTCAAGAAGCTCACCCAGCCCACCAAGTGATAGCTCATACTAGCCTACACTGATAGTCTATGTTATTGCGGTAGATTACGGTTAAATGGGGAAAACGGAAGATGGGGCGTGTGTGCGATTTGGACACATAACAAGTACCAACAAATAGATAGAATATAACGTACTGTTCAAATTCTTTTACATTCCCACCAAACCACTCAAAATACCACATCCACGCCACCTGTTATCCTTTATTCTTCCGCACACCCTCCCCTGGCTCCACTACCTGCCCTGCCATCACCAGCCACACTGTCTGTAGGTTGTTTGCGTGACTGTTCACCATGTTATGATGCCAGTGGCATAGTGTGCCGACAGACAGGAAGTAGAGCTGGTGCTGGTGGCGAGGGGGGAGCTCATGGCTGGAGAGGGCGGTAGGGATGGGGGCGGTTGCTGAGTGGTGCGAGTTGGTTTTGGTGATTAGCTTGAGTTGATGGTGTAGAACAAGAAAAGCTGTAATATCTAGGCCAGTAATTGGACATCCCACTGCAAACACCATCATCCCACTCATTGCACCCTTGTCACATCTCCTCTTAACCATGCCTCAAATCTCAGAGTCAGCTCAGGCACCAGTTAGTTGCGATATCCGTTGGTGTCGAGCAGGCACAGTAAACCAACCGAAATAAAGTAGTGTTGCCCTGCGGACCAGGATCAGGCAAGGAGGGGTCTGGCTGGCCAAAATAAAAGGGTAGGACGGCCGGACGCCTGCAGTATTAACCTATTATTTGCTTTGGTTTGCTAATAAACGTTTTCTATGCCCCTCATAAATCAAAAACGGCAATAGGCGCCTCTCTCTTTGACAACCCTGTCCTGTGTTGGGCTTTCGGGGGTCGTGGCAGTGACGGCTCAAACCCTGTCCCTGTCCTGGATCAACAATCTGGTGAATATGCAGGCTGCTTCGGGACTATCAACATTTGAGATGTTGAAGAGAATTGTGACTTCTAAAGAGGCTAAAGTGCTCTACAAAGGCGAAATGGTTCGCTTTAGATACGCTTCACTCGCCCGTTTCGGGGATCTGGTGAGCAACTACGCGGTGATCCGATTTTTTGAAAACCATGCTTTCGCGGATGTTAGGGCCACCCCCATCTTCCTGCAGACTGCCTTCAGCTGGATCATCGCTTCTGCCTGGAGAACCTCACTTCTACCCCTCGACCTGCTGCACAGAAGGACCATTTGGGCCCGGCCTTCCTTCCATAGACTCATGGCCAAGTTGGATTTAGCAAAAGTAAAAAGGTGGAAAATGGACATCGTGCCCCTCTACTCATGGCTGGCCGTCCAGAACTATCTCATGGCCTACACCCAGCCCTTGGAGTACTCCTCCGACCGCAGAGCCGCAACGGCGAGGAACTCGGCAATTGGATTTGCGAGCATGAGTGCCTACGAGGTCTACCGGTGCTGCAAATAATTATGGCGCAACTGGGAGAAGACAAACATGAGGAGGCACAGGCAGCAGATATGCCTGAAGGGCACTCATGGAGTCGTATTTTGCAACGTTACACAACTGGTCAAATAAATTTTTTAGGTCGGAAAACCATGATTTCTATTTTTACTAAACTACCTTATTTCCTCCCACTCCGAACTCCCCTCTACTTCAAAACCATGATTCGGCCTGATCCATCAACCCCAATTTCGTAATACCTCACTAAGCTACTTTCAGAGCTTAACACCCAAAGTACTCTCACCTCTGCCAGAAAGCAATGAATACAGTCAAGCCAGGTCCATTGAGATGGCAATTTGGCTGTTTTGAGTTGTTTTGGGGTGTGATGGGTTTTTGGTGAGTCTAAATAAAATTAATAATGGACTTTGGAATGGCGAAAAGTAAAACTATCATCAGTAGTCCAACCAGAAGATATTCTACACTGAGATACTATCCCTCTTACAGTTCAAACAACAAATAATCCTAAAAACAACACATTCCTCTGACTGAGAGGCAATCTCAAAGACCCCAACCTCGAACCAAGCCTCCAACTTAAAACCATGCTCCAAATGCCTTTTTATAAACCATAGATGTCCAGAATGTGTATGTGGCCATTGTGAGCCAAAAGTAACAGCAGAATGCATCAAACATCAACCAATTGACGAAGTGTTTGAATGGAACTTGGTTCAAAAGCATCATGACAAATCAGGTTGAATTCGCTGCAAAGAGTCTTTACAGTAATCTGGCCGTCCGCAAACGTAGTCATCCCAAAAAGACAAAAGCTAACCCTTAAATTATTTAAACATCCCTACCTGAAAGATAGTACAAGCAGCCCAATCTTTTTCCAGGGAGACCTTTCAGTTCTATAAGCATGTATACGCAATCTCATCAAAAAGGATTGTCTAATGATTAGATTAGTTTCAGGAGCATGAAAGTTTAGGGAAGAGGGATAGATACTTCAAAGAACGAAGGTTGGTTAAAAGATCAAATAGTAAGAAGTGTGAGTGGTAGGAATAGAACAGTTGAGAACCGAGAGCGCAAACTGATGAAAGTACAAGGATAGGGCATAAAAAATAACTAAAACAAGTAGACTTTAGGTCTTCTCTGTTCGAAAGCAAAGCTGAATTAATGATATTTTAATTTTAGTCTATTCAGCACCAATAGCTCACAACTGTTGAGGATTGCCATAAATATTAAATGAAACGAATATCAAGTTCGATTTGCTGAAAATAGTGACTTTTTGTCTGATTTGATTGAAAAATAATGGTCAGTGACCATTGACTGATTTGCGCTGGGAACAAGCTTTAAATCTTTAAGCGAAAGCTGAGAGCTTCCAAATGCCAAAGATCGCCATGACCTTACCAAATCCTAACTAGCATTGGACTAGGATTTATTGCGATATTAGACCTATTATTAGGCATTCTGCATCTATCTTCTAATCTGTTTTGCTTCCTGCAGCAAACTGTACAGATTTTAGCAAAAGGCATTCTTTTCTTTGTTCTTGCTTCTATATTTACTCTTATAAGAGCTGATTAGCTTTTACTTTTCTGAAATAAAGGTATCCGCTGCTGATTGAACACTGCTATTCTAATAATTCTTGCTTTTCCTCTCTGAAAAGCTACAATTGATTTGCATCAATCGAACTCCTTCCTCCTCTCTAAGAAATTGTATCTTTTTCTACTTCAATTTTTCCAAATCTATCACAAATGTCATCCTTTCTTACAATCTTTATCCAAAGATACTAGCAATCAGCTGAGTAGTTTGTGGATTACCTGAGTTTCTGAAGGGTTGTAGGTGACTTTAAAATGGCAGTGGAGCTGGAGAGTAGAGTTTATTGCTGTTACTAAAGTAGTCTTGGTGAATATGGGAGTCTAATTGAGAGTAGAAACAAACTCTACGGTCAGCTATTGAGAAACACCAAGAGTGGTACAATTGAAGATTTTGTTAATGCTTATTTAGAGTTACTGGTCCTTATTGCTCATAACTGATCTATTCAGATATCCTTATATTATATTGTAAATAAATTAGCATTGCTGACTTTCAAAATAAAAATCATCATCAAGTGCCTTTATTCACTTTTGCTATTTTTTGGCAAACAAATCACTACGGAATGGCATTTCCTGCGGTTTTGCGTTTCTTTCCATGACTGATCCGCAAAAAAGTCCTCTTTATTTGTCCCTATTAACGCAGTATCTCTCCTTTACCCAGTTTATTCTAGTTCTTACCTTTAGTTTAGGCCTTATCTTTTAAGTTTTCTAAGGGTTCTACTCTGAATGACCTTCACTCCTTTCCCTTTTTTCGTGAGCGCTGGCTATAAGCAAGTTATCAGAATACTTTAGTAAGAGCTTCAAAAACTGTTGGTCACCAGATTTGCGTTTCCTCTGAGGAAAGCCCCATCCAATATAAGGCATTTAATCAGCTTCTCCAAATTCCTCGGTCTTTTCCAGATATGTTGGTTTTTTCATGGTCTTTTTAAAAAAAGAAGTAGAAGAAGCCTCTGGAAAGGGCTACATTTTTTTGGTCAGCCTGAAGGAGAGACGAAATTTAGGCTGGTCCATATTGGGAGATTAATTTTGAGGCGTTGGCTGCAAGACGAGTGGAGAGAGTTGCTTTCTTTATTTCTGCTTCGGATTAGAATAATTAAAGCAGAGGTCTAAGTGAGAATAGCGAAATTTATTTAGTCTTTTATCTTTTTGTTCGTTTTCTCTCTACCCTTATTGTTTCTTATCTAACATTAATATATTTAATAGCCAAAATAAGAGTATTCATTAGTGGGTTTTTCTAAATCACTTCCCTCTTTCTCTTTTTTTGCCTTTCCAGTCTCTTAAGTTTCTTAATTCGATGTTCCAAGTGGCAATTCAGAGATAAAAACGACTTAAATTAGACCTTAATTTTCTGAAGAAAAGGAATTGATTAAGATTGGAATAAAAAAATAACTTTTAGATGGATTTGATTGATTCTCAACGAAATATGACTTAAAAAGTTAACACTATCTAAGAATTAGAATGTTAGAATCTTCAAGAACAGTTTATATTCATTTGATTTACTTTAAAGCAATAAAAAAGAAAATATAAGAGCGGAATGTAAAACCTGTGGATAAGCCCCAAGGATATTTAATAATTTACAAAAGAAGTGAACGAAGGAACACTTCCTGACTTAGGTTGTGTTATGGATTTCTACAATTAAGTGCTCGTTCATATGCTTCCAGAAAAAAGAGTAAAAGCGCATTATTACTCAAATTGTCTTTCCCAACTGTTAGTAGTGTTGATAAACAAAATAAAATTCGACCCGAAAGTCCTTGAAATTTACCCAGATATCGCCAAAACTATTTAAGCTCTTTTCTAAATCATTGATCCAAGCTATTCTAAGCAGGTTTTAGGGCAACTTTACGGGAGGGAAAGTGATATAAAGTAAGATATTAAGCACTAGTAACTAGTATTTCGTAAATATTGCTAAAGCCAAAATATGGAATAGCTCATTCAGAGAGAAAACTGGTTTAATAAGGACTAGAAGAGTAAAAAAATTATGAATGCAAGTGAAATGGTGAACTAAGAATTGGGCAAAAACTGGGTTGACATAATTGATCACTTTTAGCATAAAAAAGAACCTAATAAGGAAAAAAGGTAAAAAGCTATTCTTAACATTCTAAAGAATACTAAAACGAGAACTTTGGATTGCTTGGGCTGTGTAGAGTTTATGTATTAGTCTTAAATGGTCAACTTTCAAGAGGCTCAAAAAACCGACATCGTTTTGCTTCCTTCAGCTAAGACCATTCGACAAGAGTAGCTCTAGCTCAAGAAAAATATATGTGCTTTACTCAACAGTAATGGAGGTTATATTTTGTTTGCCTGCATCAAGTAAAAGCTCAAAGTTGTTGCAAAAGGAGAGACCTTATCTGAAGTCAATAAATAGTCGATTTTGCAACAGCTGAATGAAATCTTTCAGGCATTTGTTCCTAAACTGAGTTTCCCTAGCAATGCGCAACTCAGCTTTGTTCCTGTTGCTCAAATATCTAAAGACCAGGAAAAAGCTTAGTAATCTTAGTTTTTAGAAGGAGTCTATATCACAAGATTGAAAATATGGAGCAATAAAAAGGAGAGGGTATTCTTTTTCCAACATTCAGGATAGCTTCTGGCATTCTCCAGGTTCCAAAATCATTCTAAGGCTATGTAAATTGAGAACGAACTTTTAACTCCTCATCAAAAACTTTTGAAATACTTAAAAAAAAAGTTCAAAAACACTCAAAAAACCGAATAAGAGCAGTAGTTAGATGGCATTTTGAGGTGCACTTAAAAAAGAGTTGACGAACATAAGTGTTCAGAACCCTATGTTGGAAAAAAGATGAGTTATAATCCAGGAAGAGAAGTGGCAGGCTGTAACCTCTATGAGCTCTAGACTAAATATAAGTATACTTCTATTGTGATTATGAAAAACATTTCAACTTCCAAGGTTGTAAACTACATGCTTTCGCAGAATATCACCCGTTTTCAGTTCATGCCGGCTGGTAAATAGTATCTTTTGAGTTATATAGAACAGTAAAAGATGTGAAACTGTTGTTTCATGACACTTCGCCCTACAAACTCCAAGAAATCATTGCTAATTACAATCAATTGAAACAAAGAGCTTCTAAAGTCCTTATTTTGATTGTTGACAATGCCCTAAAACTTCAAAATGCATTGAAGTAGAGCCAGTTTCTTGAATTAAAGAGCTACTTACAAAATATAAGCGTTAACTCTTGGCTTAAGTGCTTCATATTGAAGGAAAACACAGAATAAATGTGGTTTTTGAACTGTGAGTTCAAAGTCGACATTTATTACATTTTCAATTATCTCAAAGTTATGAACATAAATGGTTCAAGAGTTGTAAGGATAGATACGAACAATAAAAATATGAGTCTTGTTTACACTTCTTGATTCATTTCAGTTTTTATATTCACTTGTTAACAGATTGTGTTTAAATTTAAGTATTGCAGGTCTAGAATCACTTCTTTTGAGGATTAGGGGTTGAGTAAGATTAGAAAAAACCTCAATAAATGAAGTCAAATCTATCGAATTATCTAGGTTATGTGATGAGAATTTATACAATCATAAGTATAATTGGAATGATTGGGGTGAAGAAAACAGAAAGCAAAGAAATCATTCAAGTAGGAGGATGGATTGAAAGCTAGTCGACTTCAATTTCGCCATCTAAAAGACAGAGATACCATTCAGGAATCAAGCTAGCTCGATAGCTAAATACATGCTTTGATAAACAGTTTCAAAATGTCACTTTTGGCAAAGAACCCAACAAAAATCACAAAATATTGTCTCCATTGAAAAAATAAAGCAATAATAAGTAATTAAAGCCAGCCTTTAGGATATTTGGAGAGAAGTAGAAAAGGGCTATCAGTGAACAAAAAAGAAAACGAAGAAACTTGTTTATTAGGTACTAATCTCCTCAGAAGAAATGCCAAATACAATGCGAAAAGAGCTGAGATCGTTAATTTTTACAACCTAGCAAAAATAACTATCATTTTGCACCTTAGTTATAAAACTATTCAGCATAACAGTATTACAAGAAATGGCTGGCTTTTCTTTTCAGCCTTTTCAATTTGGTTTTTTGTACTTTCTAAATCTGGCCCAACAGCTCTATCTATTGTTTTCTCATTTAGATATTTAAGATAAAGCAAGCCATTCTTCACTTATATGAAGAAAGATTCACAAGAAAATAGAAATCG
>Ga0316217_10002176_pt1 | contig 24039 bp, 17 predicted proteins | sample 1anoAmetaG_FD_203633 | JGI IMG/M metagenome (GOLD analysis project Ga0316217, IMG submission 203633) | Freshwater microbial communities from Trout Bog Lake, Wisconsin, USA - 1anoA | ecosystem: Environmental > Aquatic > Freshwater > Lake > Hypolimnion/Profundal zone | place: USA: Wisconsin...
CTCTCGCGAAGCGTCATCCTGCAATCGTCGATGTGCGCGGCATCGGCCTGATGGTCGCGGCGGAACTCGATTCGGTCGCACTGGCCAAGCTCGCGGTCGCCGAAATGCTCAAGCGCCACATCCTCATCAACTGCACCAGCGATACGGTCCTGCGCTTCCTGCCGCCCTACATCTTGCAGAAGTCGCATGTGGACACCGCCATCGCCGCACTCGACGAAATCTTCACCGAATATGCCGCCGCGCAACCCGCCGCCCAGTCTGTAGGAGGACACATCCATGGCTAGCAGAGCAACCCTCGAACACCCGCCCCTCGCGGTCCCCGTACAGAAGGACCCCGACATCCTCGCCGCTGCCACTCGCCTTGCCGGCGAGGACATGTGCTCCATCGCCGACCTCTCCAGCGCCGAAGTGCGCGCCATCCTCAAGCTGGGCCACGACGTGAAGCGCAATCCGCGCGAGTATCGCCATGCCCTCGATGCGAAACAAATGGTGCTGATGTTCGAGAAGGCCTCGCTGCGCACGCGCCTCAGCTTCGAGGCCGGCATCAACACGTTGGGCGGCAACGCCATCTTCTTCGATCAGACCAACTCGCCGCTGGGCGAGCGCGAGTCCATCGCCGATGTGGCGCGCAACGTCGAGCGCTGGGTCGATGTCATCGTGCTGCGCACCTACGCGCACGACACCATTACCGAGATGGCCGCCAACTCGCGCGTGCCGGTCGTCAACGCGCTCAGCGACTTCGAGCACCCCTGCCAAGCATTGGCCGATTTCATGACCCTCCAAGAGCACATGGGCTCGGTGGCCGGCGCGAACTTCACCTATGTGGGCGACGGCAACAACGTCTGCCATTCGCTGATGCTCACCGGCGCGCAACTGGGCGCGAATGTCACCGTGGCCACGCCGCGCGGCTACTCGCCGGACATCGAAATCGTCACCCTGGCGCGCGACATTGCGCAGGCCAACGGCTGCGAAGTCCGCCTGCTGCAAGATCCGCAGGCCGCCGTCGAAGGCGCCGATGCGGTCTACACCGATGTCTGCGTGAGCATGGGCTTCGAGCACGAATCTACCAAGCGCGCGCCGATCTTCCGTCCCTTCCAGGTGAACGAGGCGCTGATGGCCAAGGCCAAGCCCGGAGCGTACTTCATGCACTGCCTGCCCGCGCGCCGCAACGCCGAAGTCACCGACGCGGTGCTCGACGGCCCGCAGTCCATCGTCTTCGACCAGGCGGAAAACCGCATGCACGCGCAGAAAGCTCTCCTCCTCTTGCTGCTCGGCGGGTTGGCGAACACAGGGAGTTTTCAGTAGTCAGCGATCAGTTTTCAGTAATCGACACCGCGAACCCTCAACGAAGCTGTCATCCTGAGCGAACGGGGCCCCAGGCGCTTTTCAGCCTGGGGGTGGTGAGTCGAAGGATCTGCGGTTGTTCTTAGTGCATGCTTTGAAAGGGCACGGCTTCAGCCGTGCCGCAAGAGCGAAATTATCGTCGCGGGCTTTAGCCCCTGAGGGATGTTTCTGATCGAACGAAGTGGCGAACTCAATGCTGGGTACCCATTGGGGGATGAAATGGATCAGAGAATTTCAGAAAGCGCACAGCGGGTTGATTACGAGAAAGAGGACCTTGAGAGTCTGATCACTTTCTTTTGCGGCAAGGAAAGCGCCTATTCGTTTTGCAAAGGAAGAATTTCCACAAATCTAAACGAGGATCTTTGGATTCCGGATAGCCGTGGTTGGACAGACGCAGCATATCGTGAATACTTCAATAATGCGCCGCAGATTCTGTTTGAAGTGGCAGGAATCTTTCGCAACTACTTTCGGGAAGAAGGCGGGAGGTTTTGGATTGATTGGCGTGGAGCATACTCGATTGGAAATGATGAGTATTTCGTTCTCTGGAATAGATCCGTCGAACGAACGATCTATGCTGCGGAATTGCGGAAGGAACTGACATGCTATGGTTTCCGAAATTATGTGATCCGCCGTCTAACAAGTCCATGGACTGGTTCTTCCTGAGATGTGTGAGCTGGGGAACCTCCTGATTAAGTTTGATTTCAAGTGGTGCATTCTATCTGGGGCTAAAGCCCTTCATTTCTTAATCAACCGTTTGCGGCACGACTGAAGTTGTGCTCTTTCAAAACAACGATTTTGACCGAGGTCCCAGAACATGTCCGTAATTCTCGAATCCCTGCCCGTCGGCCAGAAGGTTGGCATTGCCTTCTCCGGCGGGCTCGACACCTCCGCCGCCCTGCACTGGATGAAGCTGAAGGGCGCGCTGCCCTATGCCTACACGGCCAACCTGGGCCAGCCCGACGAAACCGACTACGACGAGATTCCGCGCAAGGCTCTCGAATACGGAGCGGAAAAGGCTCGCCTCATCGACTGCCGCGGCCCGCTGGTGCGCGAAGGCATCGCCGCGCTGCAAGCCGGCGCATTCCACATCAGCACTGCGGGCGTTCACTACTTCAACACCACGCCCATCGGCCGCGCCGTGACCGGCACCATGCTGGTCGCCGCCATGAAGGAGGACGACGTCCACATCTGGGGCGACGGCTCCACCTTCAAAGGCAACGACATCGAGCGCTTCTATCGCTACGGCCTGCTCGCCAATCCCGACCTCAAGATCTACAAACCCTGGCTCGACGCCGCATTCATCGACGAGCTGGGCGGTCGCGCCGAGATGTCCGCCTTCATGCAGCAACACGGCTTCGGCTACAAGATGTCCGCAGAGAAGGCCTACTCCACCGACTCCAACATCCTCGGCGCTACGCACGAAGCCAAGGACCTCGAGCACCTTTCTACCTCGATGAAGATTGTCGCTCCCATCATGGGCACGTCCTTTTGGCGCGACGATGTCGAAATCCCGCGCGAAGAAGTAGTCGTCCGCTTTGAAGAGGGCTTTCCCGTCGCGCTCAACGGACGCGCGTTCCCGGACCCCGTCGAACTGCTTCTCGAAGCCAATCGCATCGGCGGACGGCACGGCCTCGGCATGTCCGATCAAATTGAGAATCGCATTATTGAAGCCAAGTCCCGCGGCATCTACGAGGCACCGGGCCTCGGCCTGCTCTTTATCGCCTACGAGCGCCTCATCACCGGCATTCACAACGAAGACACCATCGAGCAGTACCGCGACAACGGACGCAAGCTGGGCCGCCTGCTCTACCAGGGCCGCTGGTTCGACTCGCAATCCATCATGTTGCGCGAATCCGCTCAGCGCTGGGTGGCACGGCCCATCACCGGTGAAGTGACACTTGAATTACGGCGCGGCAACGACTACTCGATTCTCAACACCGAGTCGCCGAATCTCACTTTCCATCCCGAGCGCCTGAGCATGGAGAAGACCGAATCCGCCTTCTCTCCGCGCGACCGCATCGGCCAGCTCACCATGCGCAATCTCGACATCGTAGACACTCGCGCCAAGCTGCTGACTTACGCCGCGGCCGGTCTTCTTACCCTCAGCCAGGGCAGCGAAATGCCCAAATTGAACAGCTCCAAAGACAAGGAATAGCGCGAGGTATGTCTGATTCAATGTCCAACGAACAACAACCCGTAAAGATGTGGTCGGGCCGCTTTCGCGAGCCGTTGAACGCGGAGTTCGAATCGTGGCAGCGCTCTATCGTCTTCGATTGGCGGCTTCTCCCGCAAGAGGTGGCCGCCAGCAAGGCTCATGCTTCGGCTATCGCTGCCGTGGAGATTCTCACCGCGGATGAATTGGCTGTGATTCGTGGCGCGCTCGATTCCATTGCCGCCGAGCACGCATCGGAAGCGGGCCAGGCGCTGGTGCGGGATCATGCCTCGGCCGAAGACATTCACCACTTCGTCGAATTGAAACTCGTCGAGCGCATCGGCTCGCTGGGACTCAAGCTGCACACCGGGCGCAGCCGCAACGAGCAGATTGCCACCGGCCTGCGCCTCTACGTGCGTGAACAGATCGGTTTCTCAATCGAAGCTCTCGCCGCATGGGCCAACGCACTCGTCGCGCAGGCACACAAAGCCGGCGAAGCCGTCATGCCCAGCTACACGCACATGCAGCGCGCCGAGCCTGTGCTGGTTGCGCATTGGCTGCTGGCCTATGTCGAGATGATTCTCCGCGACGCCACGCGCCTACACGATTGCGCCGCGCGGCTCAACTATTGCCCGCTCGGCTCGGGCGCTGTCGCCGGCGCGACGCTCAAGGTGGACCGCACCATTGCCGCGCGCGAGCTTGGCTTCACCGCGCCCACCGCCAACTCGATGGACGCCACCAGCGACCGCGATTTCATTCTCGAGTACCTGCAAGCGCTCACCTTCGTCGGCCTGCATCTGAGCCGTTTTGCCGAGGAGATCACGCTCTTTGCGACGGCGGAGTTCAACTTCGTTCTGCTGCCCGAAGCCTTTTCCACCGGCTCCAGCGCCATGCCGCAGAAGAAGAATCCCGACCTCACCGAGCTGATTCGCGCCAAGGTCGGACGCATTCACGGCGCGGCCCAATCCGTCACCCTGCTTCTCAAGGGACTGCCTCTGGCCTACAATAAGGACATGCAGGAGACACAGGAGCCGGCCTTCTCCGTGGACTTCGTCCCCCGGATGCTCATGCTTGTGGCCAACTTCACCGCCGCACTCCAGTTCAATCGCGAGCGCATGACCGAAGCTGCGCAGTCCGGCTACCTGAACGCCATGGCCGCCGCTACCTACCTCGTGCATAAGGGAGTTCCCTTCCGCACAGCACACGAGAAGATCGGCAACGCCGTGCGCTTCGGCCTGGAAAAGGGCGTCGAACTGAACGCGCTCTCGCTTGACGAGTTGCGCCAGTTCGGCCCCGAGTTCGAAGCGGATTTTTTTGCCGCCGTCACCCTTGCCGCTACGCTCGACTGCCACGATGTGACGGGAGGAACCGCGCGCGACCGCGTGCGCGAGGCTCTCGCACAGGCATCGCAGCGCATCGCGGCGCTGAGTCAGGAGGCCGTCCATGCTGGTGCGTAAGGCGCAGCTCCAGGACGCCTCGAACGTCTACGACCTGGTCAATTCGCTCTCCACCGACGGCACGCTGCTCAAACGCGTCTTCGCCGAGATTTGCGAAAACATCCGCGACTTTACGGTGGCGGAATCCGATGGCGGCGTCTTCCTGGGCTGCGGCGCGTTGCACTTCTACGGGCCGCATCTCTGCGAGGTGCGCTCCATCGTGGTCAAGCCCGAGGCCAAGGGCCAGGGCGCGGGCGGCCGCATTCTGGGCGCGCTCATTGAAGAGGCCGAACAGCACGGCATCCAATCCGTCTGCCTCTTCACGCGCATTCCCGATTTCTTTTTCAAGTATGGATTCCGCACCGTCGAAGACAAAGCGGAGCTTCCCGACAAGATCTTCAAGGATTGCCAGTTGTGCCCACGCTTGCATCGCTGCGACGAAGTGGCCATGGTCCGCGGACGCATTCCCCGCATGTCCATCCTCGGCCCGCGCGAAGAAGCGCAGATGCTGGTGCGGCTTTCGGGGTGAGGCCGCTTTTAGCTTTTAGCTGCTAGCTTCTAGCCGATTGATGCTGAGTTGGGCATCATAGGCTGAACCATCCTTCTCGTGTTCTTCGCTAATTGGATGGGAGATCCATGCCTCCGATTGATGAATAACCAAGGTCATCGATGTGTCAACAGGAACCAGGAACTCGCGCTAAAGAGCCGCAGGCCAAAAAGCGCAATCACCCCTCCGACGATCCGAAAGAACCACAATACGGCGCTAAGGACAGGCCGGGGAATCTTCCAGGGCCAAGCTATGAATCGCCTAGGAAATATCACTCCCAGCATTCCGAAAATGAACACAATCAGACCCAGCGTAAGGCTTCCAGTTGGGTCATTTGAAACATCAAGATTCACTCGCTCGTACCATCCCTTTCCAGCTGAATTTCCCGCGAGTCTTACATTGGCTCGTTTTGGAGTTCCTATGGCAACGGAGTTCTGTTAACGCCTCGCGCAACCATTGCCGCACCCACCACCGCCTGCCCATAGCTCAGCCCGCCATCCCCAGGGCTGACTTGGCGGTGTTGCAACACGATGAACCCCTCGTCTTCGAGCCCCGCGCGCAGCAGCCGCGCCAGCCGGCGATTCGCCATGCACCCGCCGCTCATTGCAACAACATTGATGTCCGTCTCAATCCGCGCATTCCCCGCCGCGTTGAGGAACCCTTCCGCAACGCCCGCATGGAACCGCGCGGCAATGCGCCTGGCTGGCACCCCGCGCCAAAGATCGTCGAGCACCGCCTTCCACATTTTCCCGGTCCGAATCACCGCGCTGCCTGAGCCTTCTTCCGGCCCGTGCAACTCGGGGACATAAACTCCCTGCTCAAAGCGGTCCCGTTCATCGACGGCGATTCCCTCCAACTCAATCGCCGCCTGCGCTTCATAGTCCACAGCCCTGCGCCCCAGCACGACGGCAGCCACCGCATCGAAGAGCCGCCCCAAACTCGACGTCACCGGCGAGTTGATCTTGCGCTCGATCATGCGCTTTAGCACGCGCACCTCGCTCGGTTGCGCCCCCAGCAGCCTCACGATCTGCTCCGACTCCACATCGAACCCCGCTGCGTGCAGCGCGCCCAGCGCCATGCGCCACGGCTCCTTCACCGCCGCATCGCCCCCCGGCATGGGCACATATTCAAGATGCGCAAACCGCGTGAAACCATCCAGCCGCGCGATCAACACTTCCCCGCCCCAAATCTTTCCATCGACGCCGTAGCCGGTGCCATCGAGCGCAAGCCCGATCGCCGGCCCTTCGAAACCATGCTCGGCCATGCAACCTGCCACATGCGCATGATGATGCTGCACGGCGATTGACGGCAAGCCTCGTTCCGCAGCCCACTCTCTTGCCCATGAAGTCGAAAGATACCCCGGATGCAAATCGTGCACCACCGCCTCCGGCTCAATTTCGAAGGTGCGCATCAGGTGATCGAGCGATTCCTTGAAAAACTCCAACCCTGTCAGATTTTCGAGATCGCCCAGGTGCTGGCTCTGGTACACATGCCGTCCCCGCGCCAGCGCGAAGACATTCTTCAAGTGGCCGCCCACGGCCAGCAGCGGCGGCGCGTCGAATCTGAGCCCCAACTCCACGCCCAGCGGCACAAACCCGCGCGCCCGGCGGAGCAGTTGCGGCACGCCGTCCACCACCGCCGCCACCGAGTCGTCACAGCGCTGCAAGATCTCGCGGTCGTGCATCAGAAACGCATCGGCAATCTCGCCCAACCGCGCCCGCGCCTCGTCGTTGTCGATGGCGATTGGCTCCTCGCTCAGGTTGGCCGAGGTCATCACCAACGCACGCACGCGCGCATCGGCAAAGAGCAGATGCTGCAGCGGCGCATAGGGCAGGAAGACGCCCAACCAGGGAATCCCCGGCGCAACATCGGCGGCAATGCCGTTGCCCTCGCGCGCCCGCGCCAGCACGATAGGCCGGGCAGCGGTGGTCAGCAGCGCTTCTTCCTCCGCCGTTAGAGCACAGACCGCCCGCGCCGCATCCAGGTCGCGCACCATCACCGCCAGCGGCTTGCCGTAGCGGTGCTTGCGTTCCCGCAGACGCATCACGGCTGCTTCGTTGGTGGCGTCCACGCACAGGTGAAAGCCGCCGATGCCCTTGATGGCAAGGATATGGCCGGAGAGAAGAAGATCGATGGTCTGGTTGACCGGGTCGTCTTTGGCGATTGAGAGCGATTCCGGCAAAGACAGCGAGTCAGCTTCCGCTGCGCGGAAATTTCGAGTCGGCAAGCCAGCCTTGCCCTCCAGCCACACGCGCGGCCCGCACGTCCAGCAAGCATTCGGCTGCGCGTGGAAACGCCGATTCAACGGGTCGTCGTACTCCGCCTGGCAGGCCGGGCACATGGGAAAGCCGGCCATCGAAGTCTGCGGCCGATCGTAAGGAATCCGGCGCGTAATCGTGAAGCGCGGCCCGCAGTTGGTGCAATTCAAGAATGGATAGCGGGAGCGCCGGTCGTTGGGGTCGAGCAGTTCCCGCAAGCAATCTGGACAGGTTGCCGCGTCCGCCGGGATGCCCGTGCTGACGCGCCCCAGCACCTGGCTGGAAACGATGCGAAAACCCGCCTCCCCCATCAACGGCAAATCCCGCGCCGCCACCGAGTCGATCCGTGCCAGCGGCGGCGTCTCGGCGCGCAATCTTGTCAAAAACGCCTCGATGCGCGGTCCTGGCCCCTCCAGTTCGATGGTCACCCCGTCGGTATCGTTGCCGATGAACCCGGCCAGCCCCTCTTCCAGCGCGAGCCGGTAGACAAATGGCCGGAAGCCCACCCCCTGCACCACGCCGCTCACCAGCAGCTTTGTGCGCCGTCCATCTTCGGGTTGGGCATCCTTCGTCACGGTTGAGCCTCGCTTCGGACAAGAATAGCGCATGAACGCAGCGATGCACTTGGAACAGTCCGTGCCTGCATCCTCTGTTCTATTCGGCTCAGGCTTGCGGCCGCAACGAGAGCTAAATCTACTATAGCTAGGGATGCGATTCAGGGAGTTTCACAATGGTTGGATTTCGGTGGCACTACCGGCAGCGGGTAGGCGAGGCAGCGATCTTCCTTGGAATCCTGGGTTCGATGACGGTTTCTGCCCAGCAGCCCGACGCGACCGCGGTGGTGCAGCAGGTCGACGCGGCCGTTAAGGCTAGAATCGACGGCATTGTCGGCTACACCGCAACCGAGCACTACGCCGTCTACAGGGATAAGGACGAAGCGCATCCGGTGGCCGAAATGACGGTGAAAACCACCTACCGCCAGGAGACCGGAAAGAGTTATGCGATCGTCTCGCAGAGCGGCTCCCAACTCGTTCGCAACCTGGTCCTGGGCGCCATTCTCGAGCGCGAGAGGCAAATCAACCTGCCAGGCATCCGTGAAGGAGCGTGGTTGACCTCGGAAAACTACAAGATGCAATTGAAGCCGGAAGGAATTCAGCAGGTGGATGGGCGGAACTGCTTCGTCCTTGCCATCGCTCCCAAGCGCAATGCCCCCAATCTCATCACGGGCACGCTATGGGTAGACGCCAAGGACGGCTCTATCGTTCAGATTCAGGGTGTCACCTCGAAGAGCCCGTCCGTGTTTGCCGGCCCCACGCAGATGATGCGTCAATATGTGAAGGTGAGCGGATTTGCGCAGGCAACCCACGCCAGAGCAGTCTCGAACAGCTTTCTCTTTGGGGAGACCGTCATCAAAATTGACTACAACGACTACCAGATTCAACTCCGCCCGCCGGCTTGATCGGATGCGATCCGCACCGCCATGCAATCGCGTCGCCTCCAAACGGACAGTTGGACCGAAATATCGAACCGGCGTGCTCTCCTTCCCGTCCTGAGGCCGGCGGCCAAGAGTTATGCTGTTAAAGATGCAAGCAGGGAGTTTCAGCATGGAGTTCGACAGAAGATTGTGTGTGGCGGCTTGTTCGCTGGTCATTCTATTCACTTCGCCTTGGTCCACAGCGGCCAGGGCGCAGGAGTCCGGCGAGGCCCAGGTGATTCGCAGCATCGACGCGGCAGTTCATGCGCGGGCTGAGGCCGTCGAGGGCTACCTGGTCGTCGAGCATTTTTCCGCCTTCCGCAACAACGACGAAGAGCATCCCGCGGCGGAGATGAAGGTGAAGGCGATCTACCGCAAGTCAACGGGCAAGACCGACATCGTCCTCTCGGAGACTGGCTCGGAGGTTTTGCGCAAGATGGTCTTGCACGAGCTTCTGAACAATGAAAAGCACATCGCCGAGCCGGCGAATCGCGAGGCCGCGTCGATCACTTCGGCCAATTACGAAATGAAGCTCAGGCCGGGCGGCGTTCAGCGGCTGGATGGGCGGGATTGCTATGTGCTCGACATTTCCCCGAAACACGCTGCGTCCAACATGATCGATGGAACGTTATGGGTAGACGCTAAGGACGGTTCGGTCATACAGGTCCAGGGAGTGGAGTCGAAGAGTGTCTCGGTTTTTACCGGCCCAACGCAAATCCTGCGCCAGTACGCCATCGTGAACGGCTTCGCCATGGTTGCCCATTCCAGAGCCGTGGCCAATGGCAAACTCTCTGGCCGAACCGTGATCAAGATCGATTATCAGGATTACGGGGTTCAGGTCCTTCCCCCCCATCTTCCCTCCAAATAGCCGTGCGCGACATCCGGGCGACAAAGCCGCTTCTGCTCGACCCTGGACCGGGACGGCCCAGGGTTGCTCAATCGGCTCACCTTTACTCTTTGCGGATTCCCCGCCGGCATTCGCCACTTGAGCAGCCCGTAATTGTAATGTATCGATGGACATATAGGCAAATCCGCGAAATAAAGTCAAATGATCGAACGCCGGTGACCGGGGTCACGGATAGACGTGCATCCCGCGAAGTAGAACTACGGTAGACAAAGAGCGAAGCAAAATGCAAAATGGCTTCGTATCGCACGTCTGCTTTCGGGAGGATTTGTGCCACCATTCACACCCCCGCCGCTACCGAGCGACGACAAACGATGGAAGATCGTGAACGGCACCATGCGCAAGAATGGATTTGCCCGCCACGCGCTCATTGAAACGCTCCATACTGTGCAGTCCTCGTTCGGCTACCTGGACGACGATGCCATCCGCTTTGTGGCCCGCACCTTGCGCGTGCCGTTAAGCCAAGCCTACGGAGTGGTCACCTTTTATCACTACTTCAGCCTCAAGCCCCCTGGAAAACACACTCTGACCGTCTGTGCCGGCACCGCCTGCTACATCAAAGGCGCCGACAAGCTGATTGCGTCGGCCGAAAAACGCCTGGGAATCCCGCAGGGAACGACCACCGACGACGGAAAGATCAGTTTGATGACCGCCCGTTGCGTGGGCGCCTGCTCGCGCGCCCCCGTAGTGCTGTGCGACGGCGAAGTAGCCGGCGAAATGTCCGGTGAGCAGATGCTTGAGCAACTGGAAAGGTGGGCCGTCGAATGACAATTGAGGAACTGGATCAAATAGCGGAAAGCGTCCGCCAGGAAAACGCCAAGTACGATTACGAAATCAACGTCTGCATGGACCTTGCTTGCGCCAGCCAGGGCGCGGGGCTCTTGCGCGACGAGCTGGTCAAGGCCGCCGAGGCCTCCGGCAAGAAGGTGCTGGTTCGCCGCACCGGCTGCATGGGTCCCTGCTCCTCCGGCCCCCTGGTCCGCGTGGAACCGGAAGATGCTCTCTACCGCCATGTCAACTCCACCCACGCCGAAGCCATTGTGGCCGGGCTGGGCGACAAGCCCGTGGCGGAACTGCAATGCGACCTGAGCGATCACTTCGACGGCCAGGTGCGCGTGGTGTTGGAAAACGCCGGCCACATCGACCCTGAAAAGATCGACGACTACATCTCCCGCGACGGCTACAAGGCCCTGTTGACGGCCCTTACCGAGATGACGCCCAACGGCGTGATCCACCGCATCACCGAAAGCGGTCTGCGCGGACGCGGCGGCGGCGGCTATCCCACCGGTTTGAAGTGGGGCACCGTGGCCAAGGCCGGCGGCGACATGAAATATGTGGTCTGCAACGGCGACGAGGGCGACCCCGGCGCGTTCATGGACCGCAGCGTCATGGAAGGCGATCCCCACCGGGTCATCGAAGGCATGGCTCTGGCAGCCTATGCCGTGGGCGCCAGCAAGGGCTTCATCTACGTCCGCGCCGAGTATCCGGTCGCCGTCTCCCGGCTCACCACCGGATTGCGCGACGCGCGCCGCCGCGGCCTGCTGGGCAACAACATCTGCAACACGCCCTTCAGCTTCGACATCGAGATTCGTCTCGGCGCAGGCGCCTTTGTCTGCGGCGAGGAAACGGCTCTCTTGGCCTCTATTGAGGGCAAGCGCGGCACGCCCAAGCCACGGCCTCCCTATCCGGCGGTCAGCGGCCTGTGGGGCAAGCCCACGCTCATCAACAACGTCGAGACCTACGCCAACATCGCTCCCATCGTTCGCAATGGCGGCAAGTGGTTCCACGACATGGGCTCGGAGAGAAGCAAAGGCACCAAGGTCTTCGCGCTCACCGGCAAGATCACCCACACCGGCCTGGTTGAAGTTCCCATGGGCATCAAGCTGCGCGAGATCATCGAGGTCATCGGCGGCGGCGTACCCGACGGGCACACCTTCAAGGCGGTGCAAACCGGCGGTCCTTCCGGCGGCTGCATCCCGGCCGAATTGCTCGATCTCGGCGTCAGCTACGACGGCCTGATGAAGGTCGGCTCCATCATGGGCTCGGGCGGCATGATCGTCATGGACGATACCTCCTGCATGGTCAATGTGGCGCGCTTCTTCGTCGAGTTCTGCATGACCGAGTCTTGCGGCAAGTGCATTCCCTGTCGCGCCGGAACCGCCCAGATGTACACCCTGCTGACGCGCATCTGCGACGGCGTGGGCACCATGGAAGATCTGGACATGCTCATCGGCCTGTGCGGCACCATCAAGGAGACCAGTCTTTGCGGGCTGGGCATGACGGCGCCCAATCCGGTTCTGAGCACGATCCAGTACTTCAAGAACGAGTACATCGAGCACATTGTCAACAAGCGCTGTCCGGCCGGCGTCTGCAAATGCAGTGTCGAAGCTCCCGTGGAGGTGCAGGCATGAGTGACGCCGTTGAAGTCAAAACTCTAATCATCGACGAGCAGGAAGTAAGCGCCCGCAGGGGCCAGACCATCCTCGAAGTGGCCTTGGAGAACGGAATCGAGATTCCCACTCTCTGCCACATGGAAGGCCTGACCGACGTTGGCGCCTGCCGCCTCTGCCTGGTGGAGATCAAGGGCAGCAACAAGCTCTTGCCCGCCTGCGTAGCCACCGTCTACGAGGGCATGGAAGTCAGCACCAACTCGGAGCGGCTCAAGAATCACCGCCGCACCATCCTGGAGCTGCTCTTTGCCGAGCGCAACCACATCTGCGCGGTGTGCGTCTCCAATGGACACTGCGATCTGCAATCCCTGGCGCAAGAGCAGGGCCTGACCCATGTCCGCCTGCCCTATCGCAACCCCGCGTTGACCGTCGATGCCTCGCACGAGCGGTTCACCGTGGATCACAATCGCTGCATCCTCTGCACCCGTTGCGTTCGCGTCTGCTCTGAAATCGAAGGCGCGCATGTGTGGGATGTCATGGGCCGGGGCATCAACTCCATCGTCATCACCGATCTGCACGAAGACTGGGGTTCCTCCAGTTGCACCCGCTGCGGCAAGTGCGTACAGGTCTGCCCCACCGGAGCGCTGTTTGACAAGAGCAAGATTGGCTCCGATCATCCCAAGTATCCCGATTTTCTGCCTTACCTGAACCTCATGAGGGAAGCGCAATGAGCAAACTGAAACTGGCAACGGTCTGGCTGGACGGATGTTCCGGCTGTCACATGTCCTTCCTCGATATGGACGAGCGGCTCCTGGCCATCGCCGAGCATGTCGATGTGGTCTATAGCCCCATTGTCGACGCAAAGGTGTTTCCCGACGAGGTAGACATCGCGCTGGTCGAGGGTGCGGTCGCCTCGGTGGACGACGAGATCAAGATCAAGAAGGTCCGCGCCCACTCCAAACTGCTGGTCGCCATGGGCGACTGCGCGGTCGCCGGCAATGTGCCCTCGATGCGCAATCCCTTCGGCCCGGAAGTCATTCTCAACCGGGCTTACATCGAGAACGCAAGCCTCCAGCAGCAGATTCCCTGCGTCGTTGTCCCGCAGCTCCTCAAGGTCGTGCGTCCCATTCACGAGTTCGTGAAAGTGGACGTCTTCCTGCCCGGCTGCCCGCCCTCGGCAGACACTTTCTACGCAGCGCTTACTGCGCTGGTAACCGGTGCGCCGCTGGATGTTTCAGCCCTCACCCGCTTTGGAGCCTAGCCCCATGGAGTCCGAGTCATGACCCAGACCATCACCATTGATCCCGTTACTCGTCTTGAAGGGCACGGAAAGATCTCTATCCATCTGAACGACCAGGGCGAGGTCCAAGACGCGCAGTTTCACGTAACCCAGGTCCGCGGCTTCGAGAAGTTCGCCGAGGGCCGGCCGTTTTACGAAATGCCCAGCCTGATGGCGCGCATCTGCGGCATCTGCCCGGTTTCGCACTTGTTGGCCTCGGCCAAGGCCTGCGAAGTCATCATGTCCGTCCGTATTCCGCATACCGCCTCGCAATTGCGGCGCATGTTGAACATGGCGCAGATGGTGCAGTCCCACGCCTTGAGCTTCTTCCATCTCTCCTCGCCCGATCTGCTGCTGGGCATGGAGTCCGACCCCGCCAAGCGCCACATCCTGGGCGTGGCGGCGGCCCGTCCCGACCTGGGCCTGGCCGGCATCGGACTGCGCCGCTTCGGTCAGCACATCATCGAGTTGCTGGGCAACAAGCGCATCCATCCCGGATGGGTGGTTCCCGGCGGCGTCACCGAGCCCCTGACCCCGGCCAAGCGCGACGAGATCCTCGCCATGCTGCCCGAGGCCTATGCCAACGTGCAGTTGGCCCTGGCCACCTACAAGCAGATCGCCGACCGCTTCCAGCAGGAAGCTTCGGTCTTCGCCAACTTCCCGTCCAACTACCTGGGCCTCATCAACGAGGACGAGTCCATCGAATTCACCGACGGACTGCTTCGCCTGATCGATCCCCAGGGCAACACCATCGAGGACGGCATCGACTCCAAGCGCTTTACCGAAGTGATTGGCGAAGCGGTCGAGGACTTCACCTACACCAAGTTCGTCTACTACAAGCCGCTCGGCTACCCGGCCGGCAGCTATCGCGTAGGCCCCTTGGCGCGCCTCAACATCGTCAAGTCCATGGGCACGGAGTTGGCCGACAAGGAACTGGCCGTCTTCAAGCAGTTGGCCAAGGGCCCGGTCGAGAGCTCCTTCTTCTATCACCACGCGCGCCTCGTCGAGGCCCTCTACGGCATCGAGAACATCGAGCGCATCCTCAACGATCCGCGGATTCTCGACAAGCACGTGCGCGCCACCGCCGGCGTCAACCGCCTCGAGGGCGCGGGCCAGATCGAAGCCCCGCGCGGCACCCTCAGCCACCACTACAAGGTGGACGACAACGGCAAGATCACCTGGGCCAACCTGGTGGTCGCCACCGGCCACAACAACAACGCCATGAACAAAGGCGTACTTCAGGCAGCCAAGTGCTACGTGAAGGACGGCAAGTTCACCGAAGGCGCTCTCAATCGCGTCGAAGCCGTCATCCGCACCTTCGATCCGTGCCTGAGCTGCTCCACCCACGCCTTCGGGCAGATGCCTCTGGTCCTCTCCATCTACAACAACGATGGCGAGATTGTCGACCAGGTGATCCGCTAAGCAAGGAAGAAAAAGACGCCGTTTTGAAGGGGCCACGCTCGATCGGCCCCGGAGAAACGGCGGCTTCGTCTCTAGCTCGCCCCGGAAACTTGCCGAAAACTCCATCGGCTATAGTATCTCTATGACGCTGCCCCCGATTCGATGTCTGATTCTCGCTTGCGGCAACACCCTGCGCGCCGACGACGGGGTTGGGCCATTTCTCGCGCAATGGGCCGAGGAGCGCTTCCAGGCCGAGCCCGGCGTGCTGGTCGTCTCCCGCCACCAGTGGACTCCCGAGCTGGCCGAGGACGCCGCCCGCGCCGACTCCGTGCTGTTCATCGATTGCTCGATCGACGCCGCGCCCGGATCGGTGCGCCTTCTTCCCGTCGAGCCGGCCTCCGCAACCGCCGAACTCGCCACCCATCACCTGGGGGCCGCCGAACTGCTGGCGCTGGCCCGCCAGTTCTACAATTCCCTGCCCCAACGCGCTTTATTGCTCACCGTCGGCGCCGGCTCTCTGGAGTTGGCCGAGGAGTTCAGCGATCTGGTGCAGGCGGCCCTTCCCGAAGCCCGCCACCTGCTCGAAACCACCGTATTGCGCCTGCTCGGCGACTCCTCCCAACAAACCGGGCAGCCATCCTGAGCGACCCGCGGCTGCTCGCCTCAGATGCGCCGTGCCCCATCCTTGGCGCGTCCTTGTTTTTGCGCCAAGGGTGGGAAAGCACGAACTCCAACCGGCCGAAGCAAAAACAGCCAACCGACTTCCGCCCCTCACCGCTTGTAGTTGTGAATCTCCAGAACATGCGCGTACTTGCCCGGCATCTCGTCGGGCAGCGCGACCTGTAGCTTGTCGTTCGCCGCCTTGGCTTTCAACTCCTTCAGCCGTCCCCCCGCGCCGATCAGATAGACCTTGATGTTGGGCGTCCACACAAAGTCCTCGAAGGTCAGCGTCTTCGCCTTGGGCGTGCCCAGGACAATCGCGTTGATGTGCCCTTGGTACGTGAATCGCAGGTCGTCGCCCTCGACCGTCTTGCCCACCGCGCGCTCCCACGGCTCGGTGTCGTAGATCGCCGCGCCGTTCTGCTTGAGCCACGAGCCCAGCTCTTTCAGCCGCTCCATCTGCACCGGCGGAATGGTCCCATCGGCCTCCGGCCCCACGTCCAGCAGCAGATTGCCGTTCTTGCTCACGATGTCCACCAGCAGCGCGATCAGCTCTCCCGGTGCGATGGTCTCGGCCTCGCCCTCGGCGCGGTTGTAACCGAACGACCGGCCCAGCCCGCGGCACTCCTCCCACTTCTTCGCGCGGATCTCGTCCACCTTCTGATATTCGGGCGAGGTAAAGTCCGCGTGCTTGATGCCGAAGCGGTCGTCGATGGCGCCATCGGGAACGGCGTTGTAGTAATCGGCCTCCACTTCCAGCGCCTTGCCCGTCTTCGGCCAGTCGATGTCGTTCCACAACACCGAGGGATGGTAGCGCTCGATCAGCTCATGGATCTGCGCATTGGCATATTTGCCGTACGCCTCGCTCTGCGGCTTCACCGTCTCGTAGTCCGCGGGCTTGGTAATCGGCCCCGGCACAAACGTCCAATCGTAGCCGCCGGAGTAGTAGAGCCCCATCTTCAGGCCCTGCTTGCGCACCGCATCCGTCAGCTCGCCCACAATGTCACGCGTGGCGTGCTGACGGTCCTTGGGCAGCGTGGGATTGGCCACCGCGCTGGGCCACAGCGTGAAGCCCTCGTGATGCTTGCTGGTCAGCACCACATAGCGCGCGCCCGCATCGCGGAAGACCTTCGCCATCTCGTCGGGATTCCACTTCTGAATCTCCTTATCGAAGACCGGCGCGAAGTTGTAGTAGTCGAAGTCCTTCCCGTAGTGCTCGCGATGATAGGCCTGGGTGGGCGAACCGTCGATGCGCATCACGTTCAGATACCACTCGGCGTAGGGGTTGTACTTGATGTAGTCCGGCGACTCGAAATCGTGATTGGGATGCGACAGCGGCGCCCATCCCGGCACCGAATACAGCCCCCAATGCACGAAGATCCCCAACTTGGCATGGCTATACCAGAAAGGAACCTCGTGCCGGTCCAGCGACTCGATCGTCGGCTCGTACTTCACCGGCGACTGCGCCCGGCAGAGACCGCAAACGGCAACAGCCGTTACCGCAAATAACCACAAAAGGATGAATCTGCGAACCATATACGCTTCCCTTCTATCAATGGAAGCTTATCACTCTTCCGTCGAATAACTGAGCCGGAGCCTTCGGATGGCCCCGCGTCCTATCCAGAGAAGAATACCAACAGGCTGATCAGAAGCGCCCCAGATTCAGCCGGGCATCATCCTCTTTGCGGCCTTTGATCCAAATCGCTACCCGGAGAATAGTTCCAGGCATTCCAATGACCCCGATCCAAATCAGAAAGAAAAGCGGGATCGCCCCTTTGTCATTTACAAACGCACCATCGCCTTGTATCCACTGGCAGGTTTGCGCCCTCGAGCTATTTCCATAAAGCGTCAAGCACATTTCGCCTTTGGCATTCCTCATTTGTTCAGCGTACTGATCCGAAATATGGCCCCGCGAATCGAACATCGCCGGGGGATGCGGCTCCGCTGTGATTGGATCGATATGGCCCAGAGTCTTCTTCAATATGACGGTCAATTTCGCACTCGGACAATGAATTTCAGCACATTCGTCGAGGCGTTCCTTTTCGAGAAGTGTGTCAGTGGAATGAATCAGAAAAGGCCAGCGCGGAGCGGAATCCTTGAAGCCGGCATACCAGACGAAGCACTGCGAAAACTGTGCGGGAGAGATTTCATCGAAGAAGGAAAAGGAGAGGATTCCGATGAATCCGATTAGAAAAATGAAACAAGAGACATTCGCCGCGAATCTAAAGGGATCTTTCAAGGCACACCCCAATCTGGTTAGCGAAACAGATGCATATTTAATGTAACTCAAGAAAGCTGTCGATGGGTTTGCAAATCAGAACGGCCATATCCCGCTATAGGGATATGGCCGGCCTGACTAGATGAGAGCCTTTAGAACGCAGCCACCGTCTGACGCAGGCTGTAGGAGCTGAGCGTCTTGATGTAGTTGCCGCGGTCGAACGGTGAGGTGTCGGGAACCGAGCGGCGGCTCAAGCTGCCCTTCATCTCCCACAGAGAGGCATATTCGCGCTTCTCCAGCCAGTACCGCAAGTCCGCCAGCACGCGGCCGATGTGGTCGATGCCGTGAATGTGCAGTGCCGAAGCCATCATGGTGATGCCGGCTCCCGCCATGATGCCCTTCAGAACGTCCTCGGCCGAGTGAACGCCGCCCGAGATCGCCAGGTCGATGTTCAGGTGGCCGAAGAGGATCGCCGCCCAGTGCAGCCGGGGCAACAGCTCCGAAGGCGTGGAGAAGTGCAGCGAGGGCCGCACCTCCAGCGTCTCGATGTCGAAGTCCGGCTGATAGAAGCGGTTGAACAGAACCACGCCCTTCGCGCCCGCGTCCTCCAGTTGGCTGCACAGATGCGGCACGCTGGTGAACGATTGCGACAGCTTCACCGACACCGGAACCTTCACCACTTTGCAGACACTATCCACCAACTCCAGCAGTTGCGATTCCAGCAGCGCGGAAGTCTGGCTCTTGTTGGTCGCCAGCGCGTAGGTGTTCAATTCGATGGCGTCGGCGCCGGCCTCTTCCATCTCCTTGGCATAGCGCACCCAGCCACCCTTCGTAGCTCCGTTCAGGCTGGCCATGATGGGAATCTTGACGGCGGCCTTGGCCTTGCGCAGGTGCTCGAGGTAAACCTCGTGCGTCATGCGGTAGTCGCTCAAATCGGGCAGATAGCCAAGCGACTCGGCAAAGGAATCGGTGCCGCGCGACAGGTCTTCGTCCAGCGCGCGCGATTCCAGCTCCAATTGCTCCTCGAACAGCGAGGAGAGCACGATTGCCGAGGCCCCGGCGTCTTCCATCCGCTTGATGTTATCCAAATTCTCGGCAAGCGGCGTGGACGATACCACGATGGGGCCATTCAGCTTCAAGCCCAAATACTGTGTTGAAAAATCGATCATTCTGTTCCTCCGGCGGCCACCACGGGCGCCTTCTTCTCTTCAGGCTTCTCTTCGGGTGCGATGTGCGGCGTCTCGCCACGGCCCGGCATTGCCGCCCGCGCGGAATAGACGCGCCACTGGCGCTCCACATCGTCCTGCGCTTCCACGAGCAGCTTGGCGGCCAGCTCGGGGTTGCTGCGCGCCAGCATGGTGTAGCGCGCCTCGCGATAGGTGTATTCCTTCAGCCGGATCGCCGGTGCCTTGGAGTCCAACTGGAAGGGGTTCTTGCCCGTCTCGCGCAGGTCGGGGTTGTAGCGCATCAGCGGCCAGTAACCGGATTGCACGGCCAGCTTTTGCTGCTCCAGGCCGTGAACCAGATCGTAGCCGTGGGCGATGCAGCTGGCATAGGCCAGGATGATCGACGGACCGTCGTGCGCTTCGGCCTCTTGGAAGGCCTTGGCCACATGGCTGTCGTTGCCACCCAGCGCCACTCGCGCCACATACACCGAACCGTAGCTCACCGCTTCCATCGCCAGGTCCTTCTTGCTGTTCGGCTTGCCGGCGGCCGCAAACTTGGCCACCGCGCCGCGCGGCGTGGACTTGGACATCTGACCGCCGGTGTTCGAGTAGACCTCGGTATCCAGCACCAGCACATTCACGTTCTTGCCGGAGCCAAGCACATGGTCCAGACCGCCGAAGCCGATGTCGTACGCCCAGCCGTCGCCGCCCAGAATCCACACACTCTTGCGGACCAGAGAGTCGGCAACCACCATCAGGTGCTTGGCGTCGGCGCTCGCGTCGGAGGCCAGCTTCGCCCGCAGAGCCTTGACCCGCTCGCGCTGCGCGTTGATCTCCGTCTCGGTCTTCTGCGAAGCCTCGAGCAGAGCGGTGGCCAGTTCGTCCCCGATCGACGAAGCAAGGCGCTTGGTCAGAAGTTCCGCGAATTCCTTCTGCTGATCGAGAGCGATTCTCATGCCGAAGCCGAACTCCGCGTTGTCCTCGAAGAGCGAGTTGGCCCACGTCGGTCCGCGGCCCTCGGCGTTCTTCGCGTAAGGCGTGGTCGGCAGGTTGCCGCCATAGATCGACGAGCAGCCCGTGGCGTTGGCGATATACAGGCGGTCGCCGAACAGTTGCGTCAGCAGCTTGATGTACGCCGTCTCGCCGCATCCCGCGCAGGCGCCGGAGAACTCAAACAGCGGTTGCAGCAGTTGCAGATCCTTCACCTGCGTGTGCGACAGCTTGGAGCGATCCACCTCGGGCAGGCTGAGGAAGAACTCCCAGTTCTCGCGCTCGGACTCGCGGATGGGCGGCTGCGACGCCATGTTGATCGCCTTCTTGCTGGCGTCGCTCTTGCTCTTCACCGGGCAGACTTCCACGCAGACCGCGCAACCGGTGCAATCCTCGGGAGCAATTTGCAGGGTATAGCGATCCTGCTCCATGCCCTTCCACTTCGGCTTGGCCCATTGCAGAGTGGCCGGCGCGTTGGCGGCAGCCTCTTCGCTGTACACCTTGGCGCGAATCACCGCGTGCGGGCAAACCATGGCGCACTTGCCGCACTGGATGCACAGATCCTTGTCCCAAACCGGGATGAACTGCGCGATGTTGCGCTTCTCGTAAGCAGCCGTGCCCGTGGGGAATGCTCCGCCCACCGGGAAGGCGCTGACCGGCAACTGATCGCCGTGACCGCCGGCAATCTGCCCCAGCACGTCGTGAACGAACGTGGGCGCCTTGTCGGAAATCGCTCCAACGATGTCGAAGCTGGACGAGGCTACCGCGGGTACCTCGACCTTTTCCAGATGCGCCAGAGCGGCATCGACAGCGGCAAAGTTCTTGGCCACCACCGCTTCGCCGCGCTTGCCGTAGGTCTTCTTGATGGCCTTCTTGATCTGCTCGATCGCCTCCTCGCGCGGCAACACGCCGCTGATGGCGAAGAAGCAGGTCTGCATGATGGTGTTGATGCGCGTGCCCATGCCGGCATCGCGCGCCACCGTGTAGCCGTCGATCACATAGAACTCGATCTTCTTGGCGATCATCGCACGCTGCGTGGTGATGGGCAGCTTCTCCCACACTTCGGCCGCCGAGTAAGGCGAGTTCAGCAGGAAGACCGCGCCCGGCATAGCCGCTTCCAGAACGTCCATCTTCTCCAGGAAGCTGAAGTTATGACAGGCAACAAAGCTGGCGCGGGTGATCAGATACGTGGAGCGGATCGGGTTCGGCCCGAAGCGAAGATGCGAGGTGGTCATCGACCCGGACTTCTTCGAGTCGTAGACAAAGTAGCCCTGCGCATAGTTCGGTGTCTGGTCGCCGATGATCTTGATCGAATTCTTGTTGGCGCCCACCGTGCCGTCGGAACCCAGGCCGTAGAACAGCGCACGCACCGTCTTCGGATCTTCGGTCGAGAAACTGTCATCGTAGCTCAGGCTGCTATGGCTGACATCGTCGACGATGCCGATGGTGTAGTGATTCTTCGGCACATCCTTCAACAACTCGTCGAAGACGCCCTTGACCATGGCCGGCGTGAATTCCTTCGAAGACAGGCCGTAGCGCCCGCCGACAACCTTGGGCATCGCCGCAAAAGGCAGGCTGGCGGAGTTCTCGGCCAGCACCGTCAGGATGTCCTGATAGAGCGGCTCGCCCAGTGCGCCGGGCTCCTTGGTGCGGTCCAGAACGGAGATCGACTTCACCGTCGAAGGCAGCGCCTTCAAGAAGGCCGAACTGTCGAAGGGCCGGAACAGGCGAACCTTCACCATGCCCACCTTCTCGCCCTGCTTGACCATCAGATCGACGGCTTCTTCGGCCGCTTCCGCGCCCGAGCCCATCAGGACGATGACTCGCTCCGCATCCGGTGCGCCATAGTAATCGAACAGGTGGTAGGCGCGACCGGTCTCCTTGGCAAACTGGTCCATCACCTTCTGCACGATGCCCGGAACCGCTTCGTGGAACGGAGTGCATCCTTCACGCGCCTGGAAGAAGACATCCGGGTTCTGCGCCGTGCCGCGAATGAACGGGCGATCGGAGCTGAGTGCGTTCTGGCGGAACTGGATGACATGCTTCTCGTCCAGGATTGCGCGGATGGTCTCGTCGCTGATGGGAATGATCTTGCCCACTTCGTGCGAGGTGCGGAAACCGTCGAAGAAATGGATGAACGGGATGCGCGATTCCAGCGTGGCAATCTGCGCCACCAGCGCCATATCCGCCACTTCCTGCACCGAGTTCGAGGCCAGCATCGCCCAGCCCGTCGAACGGCAGGCCATCACGTCGGAATGGTCGCCAAAAATCGAAAGCGCGTGCGTGGCCAGCGTGCGGGCCGTCACGTGCATGGTGGCCGGGGTCAACTCGCCGGCGATCTTGAACATGTTGGGAATCATAAGCAGCAAGCCCTGGGAGGCCGTAAACGTGGTGCCGAAGGCCCCAGCCTGCAATGCGCCGTGCAGCGCGCCAGACGCGCCGCCTTCACTCTGAAGTTCTTCCACGATGGGCAATGCGCCCCAAATATTCTTCTTGCCCTCCGACCGCCACTGATCGGCCCACTCGGCCATCGGCGACGAGGGGGTGATGGGGTAGATCGCTACCACTTCGGAGAGTCGATAGGCTACCGAGGCTGCTGCCTCGTTCCCATCAAGGATTACCGTATTCTGCTCACTCATTCGCTTTGCCTCATAGCGCGGCCTGCGGAAATCGACCGCTCCTCTGAGTCTCCTCTCTGAGGGGGATACAGTGGCAGTGACGCGGGACACAGGGCGGGGGGCGATTCCCATATTGCGGCACGACTTTCACTTTATGAATATTCCTTTAACTAGCGCGAAGAAAAGAGTTAAGACGTTTATATGGAGTAACTTAGTAAGCATACGTTGACACTGGAACCTGCCAGAAAGCCGCTCGATTGCACCCAAAACAGCGCAAAAGGACGCCGGCCATGAGCCTCACAAGAGCGCCACAAATGGCGGCTGTCCAGGTCTCGCGTTTGAGACCGGGGGAAAGCACAAAGCCCCACCCGCCCTCTGTCCGAAGCCGCACAAATGCTCCGTGCCCCATCCTTGGCGCGTTCTTGTCTTTCGCGCCAAGGGTGGGAAAGCAACACACTCAACCCGCCCCGTCATGAAAACCAGCCACGCCCGCCGCAAATGCCCCGTGCCCCATCCTTGGCGCGTTCCAGTTCTTTGCGCCAAGGGTGGGAAGGCATCACACTCAACCAGCCCCGCTCAGGGTCACTCCAGCAACGCCGCCACCTTGGGCATCCACTCGCTGATCGGTATCTGCTGCGGACACGCATCCTCGCAAAGACCGCATTCGATACACTGGCTGGCCCGTTCCGCCTCGCTGAGAAACACCTTGTAGCGGAACTTCGCCGCATTCAGGTCGTCGAACGAGTGCGCATAGTTGAAGAACTCGAAGTTGCCGGGAATATTGAGCCCATTGGGGCAGGGCATGCAGTAGTTGCAGCGCGTGCAGGGAATCACCGTCCGAGACAGATACTTCTGCTGTACATCGGCGATGAGCGCCCGTTCCGCCTCGCCAAACTCCCCGATCCGCGATCCTTCCGCGAACCGTAGATTCTCCTCCACCTGCTCCATGGTGCTCATGCCGCTCAGCACCATCGAGACCTCCGGCCGATCCCACAGCCAGTCGAAGGCCCATTGCGCCGGCGACCGCCGCACGGGAAACCGCTCCATGGCCTCGCGGATGTCGTTGGGCGGATCGGCCAGACGGCCGCCCAACAGCGGCTCCATCACCACCACCGCCAGTCCCCTGCCCGAGGCCAGCTTCAGCCCTTCCGTCCCCGCCTGCTTCTCCGTATCCATGTAGTTGTATTGGATCTGGCAGAAGC
>Ga0316217_10002177_pt1 | contig 24031 bp, 23 predicted proteins | sample 1anoAmetaG_FD_203633 | JGI IMG/M metagenome (GOLD analysis project Ga0316217, IMG submission 203633) | Freshwater microbial communities from Trout Bog Lake, Wisconsin, USA - 1anoA | ecosystem: Environmental > Aquatic > Freshwater > Lake > Hypolimnion/Profundal zone | place: USA: Wisconsin...
TCGTCAACGGCGAGTTGTACATCGGCGAAGGCGCGGGGCAGCCGCAACCGGTCAGGACGGTGGTGAAGCGCAATAACCGGGGCTATCCGATCATCATGGCCGATGGAATCGAATATTCGCAGTGCAAGTGACCGCGGCGCGCGACGGCACCGGGTTACATAGTATTAGGAACCCGCGTAATAAGAACCCGCAAGCCAGTGAGCCGGTTTGCGGGTTTGCTGTTGCAGAACGGCGGCGCGGCTCTGATACAGTAAGGCAAAGGGACCACGGGGATGAATCCAAAGCTGATTGCCTGCCGGGTGCTGATCGACGAGATCAAGCCGTTTCTGCCCGAACCGTTTGCCACTGAAGTCTTTGAGATCAGCCTGCACACGCGTCCGGAGTTGCTGCGCGAGACGTTGCAGAAGGCCATCCATGAGTCGGATGGAATTTATGATCCAATCTACCTGGGCTACGGCTTATGCGGCATGGCCGCCGCCGGGCTGGTGGCACAGCGCTCGCGGCTGGTGATCCCGCGCGTGGACGACTGTATAGCGCTGTTTCTCGGCTCTCAGGACGAACGCCGCCGGCAGTTGATGAGTGAGCCCGGGACGTATTTCCTGACCACCGGCTACATTGGCGACGACGTGGGTTCTCCGTTTTCCGATTACGACCGCATGGCGAAAAAGTACGGCCCCGAGAAGGCGGAGATGCTGGTGAAGCGCATGGTGAAGCACTACACGCGGATGGCCTACATCCGCATGCCCCATGCCGCCACGCTGGAAGCCGACCGCGAATATTCCAAGAAGACCGCGGCTTTTTTTGATTTGCGCTACGAAGAGATCGAGGGATCGGCCAGCCTGCTGGAGCGCCTGGTCAAGCAGGAGTGGGACGGCGACTTCGTGGTGCTCCAGCCGGGGCAACCGATCTCGGCAGCGCATTTTCTGCAACCCGGCAGCGAGGCGCAGTAGAGCAGGTTTTCCCTCGTCCCAAGCCCCGATAACAATTAGCCGGGCTCCCGAGATTCGCTTTTCTCGAATTCGCCAATTCACGTTACAATTCCCGTCACCCATTCCGGATTTCCCGAGGAGACCGACGGTGAAGCAAATCGACGTAGGCAGCCTGCGCACCAAGATCGCGCCGCAGCATTACGAAGTTTTCGGCCGCGAAATCTGGGGACCCGACTCCGGCGGCAAGAACGTCGCGGTGGCGCTCAACTTCATGCTGGCGCACGGCGGCGCCGAGATGCACACACATCCGCAATCCGAGCACATCTTCTATGTGCTCTCCGGCGAATTGAAGGTATACGACGGCAAGGAAACGATGATCGTCAGCGCGGGACAGGGTCTGGTGATCGGCGCCAACGAACCGCATCAGGTGACCGGTACGGGCCGCATGGACTGCCAGTACATGGTCGTCACCAGCCCTCCGCCGAATTGGGTGGCGAAGTAGCGCTCAGACGCAGGCAACCGGATAGTTGGGCCGAGGAGACAGCCGACAGGCAACGCCTCGCGCTGCGCGTGAGACGGCAGGGCCGGTCAGTGACGATTGCCCTTGCCTATTCGACCTGATGCACAGTTGAATGGTGCGCAACGGGGGAACGACCGGGGGACAAAATGGCTACAGCCGAGCGAGTAGTGCGCACTTCGTGCCGTGGATGCCACGGCATCTGCCAGGTGCTGGTGCATCTGGACGCGGCCGGGCGTGTGGTGCGGGTGACGGGCGATCCTGACAGTCCCACCAGCCGCGGCTACATCTGCCCCAAGGGGCAGGCGGCTCCCGAACAGCTCTACCATCCTGACCGGATCACCCAGCCCATGCGGCGCACCGGCGCGCGCGGCGCGGGTCAGTGGAAGGCCGTAAGTTGGGACGAGGCGCTCGGCGAGATGGCCGAGGTGTTTGCTCGCGTGCGGCGCGAATCCGGCCCGGAGTACGTGGCGCTGTGCCAGGGTACGGGGCGTCCTTACACGGAATTCACCGGCCGTTTCATTCATGCCTTCGGCTCGCCGAACTACGTTGGTCCCGGCCACAATTGTTTTCTGCCGCGCAACATCGCCGCCGCCATCACGGTGGGCTGGTTCCCGCAGCCCGATATTTACGGCCACGGCGGACAGATGCCGGCCTGCATTCTCGAGGTGGGGCAGAATCTGGCTGACAACGGCGCCGCCGACGGGTACTGCGGCGGCATGGCGCGGCGCGCCATGCGGGCGGCCCGGCAAGTGATTGTGATTGATCCGCGGCGCACGGGCAGCGCGTACAAGGCCGACCATCATCTGCAGCTGCGGCCGGGGACGGACTGTGCTCTGGCGCTCGCCATGCTGCACGTCATCCTGGGTGAGCAGTTGCACGACAAGGACTTCGTCGAACACCATTGCACGGGTTTTGGCGAACTGGCGGCGCACGTGCAGCAGTTTTCTCCGGAGTGGGCGGAGCCGATCACGCAGGTGGCGGCTGAGAAGGTGCGGGCGGCAGCGCGGGCGTTTGCCACCACGCATCCGGCCTGTGTTCTGTGGGGCAACGGCATCGACATGAGCGCCAATTCGTTTCAGACGGCGCGCGCGCTGCTGCTGCTGATGGCGATAACGGGGAACCTGGACGTTCCGGGCGGCATGGTGAAGTGGGTGCCTCCATCAGACATTCGTCCCAAGTCGCCGATGGTGGACCGCGGTATTGGGGGCGACCAGTTCCTGAAGCCGGAGCAGAGGGCACGGATGATCAGCGCGGGGCGCTTTCCGTTCGGACCCGGCTGCCATCAGCCGACCTTCTGGGATGCCTGCGCCAGCGGCAAGCCGTATCGTCCGCGGGCGATGTGGCTGGTAGGGACCAACCCGATGCTGACCGCCACGCGCGGCGACCTGATTGAAGAGGCGCTGCGTGACCACATCGAGTTCAGCGTTGTCTCCGATTTCTTCTTCACTCCCACGGCTGAACTGGCCGACCTGGTGCTGCCGCCGGCGCACTGGCTCGAGCAGGACGACGTGGTTTACTTCCACAAAATCTGGTGCGTGTTGGCGCGGCGCAAGGTGGCCCAGGTGGGCGAGGCGCGCGACGACCGCGCGGTAATCCTCGAACTGGCTCACCGGTTGGGGATGGACGAGGCGTTTCCCTGGGCCGACTGGCCAGCGTATCTTGCCTGGCTGCTGGAGCCCTCGGGGCAGAGCTTCGAGCAGTTTGCCGAGCGGGGAATCCAGTTGAGCGAAATGCAGTATCGCAAGTATGAGAAGCAGGGCTTCCAGACCCCCAGCCATAAGGTCGAACTGGTCAGTTCGATCATGGATCACTGCGGCCGGCCCAGCCTGCCGGTATTTGCCGAGCCGCCGCTTTCGGCCGTATCCACTCCTGAGATAGCGGCCGACTATCCATTAACCCTGATCACCGGCTGCAAGATCATGCCGTTCTTCCACTCGGCCGGACGGCAGATTCCGTCGTTGCGGCAACTGCATCCTGACGCCCGGGTGGATGTGAACCCGGCGACGGCGGCGCGCCTGGGACTGCAGGAAGGCGATGAGGCAGTGGTGGAGACGCCAGAGGGCAGCGCGCGCTTCAAGGTTCACCTGGATCAGCGAATGACGGCCGAGGTGGTGCACGCCGAGCATGCCTGGTGGTATCCGGAGAGCCCCGGACCGGAGCATGAGTGGAGGCGCAGTGCGGCCAACCTGATGTTCGGCCACGAGAACTTCGATCCTGACTCGGGAGCAGAGCCGCTGCGGGGATCTCTGTGTCGGGTTTCTCGCGCTTAACTGCGCGGAACGGAGCGAGGCTTTGTCGGAAGGGCGCGAGCTGCCAGCTCAGGTCTTTCTACTGTAATTTTTTGAGAGCGGATTTGGCTGGTTCGTAGGTGGCAGCCAAAGCAAGGGCGGCGCGATATTCAACGGCGGCAGCCTGCCGGTTGCCGGTCTTTTCAAGCACCTTCCCCAGCAGGTAATGCGCGTGGAAGACGGGCGCGGTTTCAGAATGCAGCGGGCCGCTGATATAGCTGCGCAACATGGAGGCAGCCGAATCCAGACTGCGATTGCTGCCGTAGAGAATCTGAGCACAATCGAGCAGCACACCGGGGCGTTGCGAATGCGCGGCGGAGCGCTGCGCCTCTTTCACCGCAGACTCCATTTCGTCGAGTCGGCCACGGCGGCTGAAAAAAGAGGCCAGTGCGACCCACAGGTCGGGGTCGCCACCGCTCGCTTGGATGGCGCCGCGCAACTCCTGTTCGGCAAGGGCGTAGTTCTTATCGGATTCGGCAATCTTGGAGCGCACCCAGCGGGCGCTGCCGGGCTTTCCGATCTTGTCCAGCGCATCGGCCTGCGAGCGCGCCTTGTCCTTGCCGCCGCCGAGCATGGAAGGCGCCTCGATGTAGAACTCGGCCAGGTCGGTGCGGCCCTCGTAGTTGTTGCCGTTTAACTCGACCGAACGCTCGAACTCAGCGCGACTCTTCTTGGCCAGCGATACCGCCGAGAGCCAGCTGGCGTGGTCGGCCTTTTCTCCGTAGGAGCGGGCCAGCCAGAGATGATAATCGCTGTTGTTCGGGGCCAGCGAAGTGGCCTTGACGCCGGCGGTGATGGCTTGATCCCATTGCCGCAGCGAGAAGTAGGCGCGCATCAGCAGGGCGAACGCTTCGGCGTCGTTGGGGACGGTCTGCACGCGCCCGCGCAGATATCCGACCGCTTCGTCCACGCGGCCGGCGAGGAGCAATTCGGAAACGGGGGGAACCGCTGCCAGCGCCGGCATTACCAGCAGCAAGGCAAGACAACAAGCTAGCAAGCTACGCTTCATTCGCACCCTGACATCTTGTGGAGCTATTCAGTTGTGGCTCGGACTGCCAGCCCCTCGTGCAATGGATTGCCGTTCACCGCGTTGAGCGCGATCTGGGAATTTTCTTCCAGGCCGCTGACGATCTGCATGGTGGTGAGGTTGGAAAGCCCGGTTTGTACGTTGCGGCGCTTCAGCACCCCGTTTTCAATCCGGAAAACGTAGCTCTGGCCTGCTTCCTGGTGAACCGCCTCGCGCGGGACGGTGAGAATGCCGCTCGCCTGGGCGGTAATGATGCCGACACTCACGTTCACATTGGGCAGCAGCTTGAGGTCGTCGTTACTGACGGCGCAGGTGACTTCGCCGACGTTGCGCGATCCCAAGGCGACGATGGAACTGGGGAGATTGGAAAGAGTTCCTTTCCAGATTCGTCCCGGAAATGCGTCCCAGGTGACTTCGACCGGCTCGCCCTTCTGCAGCCGGCCGATGTCAGGCTCATCCACAAAGGCGCGCACCTGGACGTTCTTCAGATCGGCTACCTGCACGAGCAAGTCGCCGGCATTCACGAACTGCCCCTGGCGCAGCGGCAGAGAATAAACCGTGCCCGCGCGGGCAGCGCGAATTCCCGAGTGTGCCAGCAGATTGCGCGCGGCCTCCAGCGCCGCTTTCGCCTGGCTGGCCTGGGCCTCGGCCCGCTCGACTTCAGGCGGAGAATAACGACTGGTTCCGCGCTTGCGGGCCAGCGACAGGTCGGCTTGAGCCGATTGCAAACGGTTCTCGGCGGTCTGGACCTCTCCCGCCGAAGCCGCTCCCTGGCCCTGCAAACGGCGCAGCGCCTGCAGATTACGCTCGGCAACCTTAACCTGGGCTTCCGCCTTGGCGGCTTGCGATTCGGTAGTCAACACCTCTTCGCGGGTGCCTCCGCTGCGCACGGCGCTGACGTCGGCCTCGGCGGCGCGCAACTGGGCCTGAGCCTTGGCCGCCTGCGCGAGCGCATCGGCGTTGTCCAGCTGCAACAGCAGTTGGCCCGCCTTGACGCGCTCTCCCGTAGTCACCAGGATCCGCAGCACGGTGGTTGCCGCCGGCGCGTGCGCCTCAAAGCCGTTGATTCCTTCGATCTTTCCATTGGTGGTAATCGTGCTGCGAATCTCGGCTCGCCGGGCACGCGCTGCGCTGACGGTAATGTCCCGGCGTCCCAGGGACATGAAGGCCGCGAGCAGAATGACGGCCAGAACGAGGGCAGCGATCAGCCAGGAACGGCCGCGCTTACCGCGCTTCGAGTTATTCAGTACGTTGGCTGCCATAAGTTTCATTGGCAGTATAGCTGCTCTGCCCGGAAACAAGCCATGCCGCTCCGTCACCAACTGGTAACCCGGCCGCAGGCCAAACGTTGCGCGCGCCGGTGGATCGCTGCTGCGGGCGGTCCCGGATTGCTACAATGAGGCATGGCCAAGAGCACCGCGCGTTATACTCCGGAGCACGCTGCCGCCGGGCTGGATGCGAAATTTCCCGCTATCGAGACCTGGCCCAATCAGTTCCCCGGCTACGAGATTCAGATCGATAATCCTGAGTTCACCTCGGTCTGTCCCAAGACCGGCCTACCCGACTTTGGCACCATCACCATCCGCTATATGCCCAACAAGAGCTGCCTGGAGTTGAAGTCGCTGAAAGAGTATCTGTTCACCTATCGCAATCTGGGCATCTTTCAGGAGAACGCGGTCAACCGCGTGCTGGAAGACGTGGTGCGAGCGGTGAAGCCGGTGTGGGCGGTGGTGCAGGGGGATTTCCGTCCCCGGGGCGGAATCGGCACCGTGGTCGAGGCCCGCTGGCCGCGTCCCAAGCGATAGTCCTGCTGAAACCACAAGAACGGATGGGGAACCGTGGCAGGTGTGACTCACAGGCGGGCGCATTCGATTCTGGCAGTGCTGGCGGCGCTGAACTTTCTGAATTACATCGACCGCTCGATTCTGTTTTCCGTGCAGCCGCTCATCCAGCGTGAGTTCGGGCTGCGCGACCTGGAAACTGGGTACATTACCACGGCATTCATTGTCTGCTACATGGTTGCGGCACCGCCGCTGGGGTATCTCGCGGACCGGGTGGCGCGGCGCCCGGTTATCGTAACCGGCGCAATTATCTGGAGCCTGGCCACGCTGCTGACGGCGGTCACGCGGGATTACCATACCCTGCTCTTCCGGCACTGCATTGTGGGCATCGGCGAAGCCAGCTTCGTGGCGGCGGCCCCCAGCCTGATTGCCGATCTTTTTCCGGAAGAAAAGCGCGGGCGGATGCTGGCCATTTTCTTCATGGGGATACCGACCGGCACGGCTTTGGGCTACGTGATTGGGGCGGCGCTGGGCAGCGCCTACGGATGGCGCATGCCGTTCTATGTGGTGGCCGCTCCGGGCATCCTGCTGGCCTTGCTGCTGCTGCGCTTCAAGGAACCGGTGCGGGGGGCGCAGGACGGCGCGACGGTCGGCCCTCGGGCGCCGCTGCTGGGATTGACCCGCAACGCTGCATTTCTGACCGCCACCCTGGGAATGGCGATGATGACGTTCGCGCTGGGCGGTTTGCAAGTATGGATGCCGACCTTCCTGGTGCGGGTGCGCGGAATGCATCTTCTCCACGCCAACCTGTTCTTTGCCGCGATTACCGCGGTGAACGGCGTAGTGGCCACGTTGGCCGGAGGCTGGCTGGCCGACCGCATGCTTTTGCGCCGCCGCGATGCCTACTACTTCGTCTCCGGGATTACGCTGTTATTGTCGGCGCCGCTGCTGGTGGGAGCCATTTACCTTGATCGTCCGGTGCTGTATCCGCTCTGTTTTCTGGCGGAGTTCATGCTCCTGCTCAATACAGGCCCGTTGAACGCCGCTGTGATCAGCGCGGTTCCGCCCGGCATTCGCGCTTCAGCAGTCGCGCTGAACGTGCTCGTCATCCACGTGCTGGGCGACGCCCTTTCGCCAACCGTGTTGGGCTACCTATCGGACCAGACCGGCTCATTACAGACGGCGTTTCTGGCCGCCGTGGCGGCGGTTTTGCTCTCCGCCATGATTCTGCTTTATGCCCGGCGCTTTGCGCCCGGACTAAACGCAGCAGGCATGGGGGCGGGGAAGGCCGCTCCGGAAGCCTTGGTTTGAGCGGCCGCTAATTGGTTGAACTACTGCTGGAAGACTTGCTGGTCGTGGTAGTCGAGGTGCTGGATTTCGGGGTGCTGAACTTGCCCGCGCTGAAGTTGCCGTGCCGTTCGGCGTCGAATGTCTTGGGCACAGGGGGGATGCGGGCGGCTTCGCCGTGCAACTGACGCAGTTCTTTCAGCACAATCTCGGCGCGGCCTCCATATTGCTGAATCTTGCCTTGGATCTCGACCTCTTTGCCTTGGAGTTCGCGCACGTCGCCCACATTGCGCAGGGAAGCGGCGGGCACATAGACGGTGAAGGGGCAGGAACGGTAGTCCGCGCAAAAATCGAGGTGGAAACTTCCGGCGCGGGAAGGAACGGCCTTGAGGACAGTACCCCGGATGCAGGCCGTCTTGCCGACCAGTTCAGGCGCCTTTTCGATCGGGAGGCAATCGGCCCCGGCCACGCTTGCGGCCAACAGCGCAATCGCCAGTGCGGGGAGGCGCCAATTGCTTTGCATCCGGCACTCCGTAAGAAAAGAAAAGGTATCTCCCGGCAATCGTCGCCGCCGTTGGCGAGAATTTGCCGGGAGTAATTCGAGGTCGCTGCTATTGCTTGCCGGCAAAAGCCGCCAGGGCGCTCGGCTCGTCGTCCTTGATATCGAAAACGGTATAAAGCTTGGTGATCTGGAGCAGGTCGTGAACCTTCTTGGTGAGGTTCAGGAGCTTCAACTCGCCTCCCTGGTTGCGCACGCTGGTGAAGGCGCTGACCAGCTCCCCGATGCCGGAACTGTCGATGTAGTTGACCTCTCCCAGGTTGAGCAGAATCTGTTTCTTCCCCTTAGTCAGGAGATCGCGCACGCAGTCGCGCAAAACCACACTGCCCTCGCCTAAAGTAATCCGTCCGCTCAGGTCGAGTATCGTGATTCCGTTCACCTGACGCGAAGTAGCTTTCATCATGAGGTTTCTATCTCCTTGTGTTCGGCGACCGCGCCGCGGACGCGCTTGATTAAAGTAATCTCTGTGCCGGGATGCAAGTTGCGGAAATTTACTTCGTCCATGAACGAACGGATCAGGAAGATGCCCCGGCCTGATTGCTTCAGCAGGTTTTCAGGTTTCAGCGGATCGGGAATCCCGGTGCCGTTGAAGCCTTTGCCCTCGTCGCGGACCGCCACTTGCAATCCTTCCGGGCTGCGCTCGAAAGTGACGTACACGCGCTTGTTCGGGTCGCGATTATTGCCGTGCAACACGGCATTGATGGTGGCCTCTCGCACCGACATGGCAATCGCCTGGATCTCGTCCTCTGCAAATCCCGCGGCGGCGGCCTGCTGCTCCGCCATCGCTTCAGCCTGGTTTGCGCTCTCGAGGCTGGATTCGAAGGTATAAGAGACCTGATGGATGGCCATGTTCGCGCCAAAACAGCACTGCCGTCTTCCGGACTCAGTATTCCGGGCCCGTGGACTCGGAAGCCGTAGTTTGCCCGTCCCCAGTAACAAAGTCAAACGCCCGGCACTTCAGAAGCCGAAACCGGAATGCATCTCACTAGATGCAAGGGAATCTCTTCTGGCTTCTATGTTAGGTGTTGTATGCTGACCGAAATGTCCATCGGCATCGCATTGACGGATTTGATCGGAGCGCCGGTTTACGATTCGGAACAGGCGCAGGCGGGACGGGTGCGCGAGGTTGCGCTGTGTCCGGCCGACGACGCAGTCCGGGTAGCCGCGCTGGTGGTGCGGACGAAGGCGGGAGACCGGGTGCTGCCTCTCTCTGCTGTGGCGAACGTCAATGGCGCGGTACGTGCCGCCACTGCCCAGGCGAGTTGGGCTCCCTACACGACGAGCGAGGGGTTCCTCCTGCTTGGGCGCGACCTGCTCGACCAGCAGGTGATCGATGTGCACGGGCGCAAGCTGGTTCGCGTGAACGACATTGACCTGGTGCGGGAGCCGGCCGAGAGTTTCGTCGCCTTGCGGATCGGCACCGTGGATGTAGGGGCGCGCGGAGCGGTGCGGCGACTGCTCAAGGGCGTGGTTCCGGCCAGCGCGCTGCGCTCGCTGCTGCAGAGGCTTCCCGAGCGGGCGATTCCGTGGAACTTCGTAGACCTGATCGAGACCGACCCGGCGCGCCGCGTGAAATTGAAGATCTCGCATGAGCGGCTGGCCAAACTGCATCCGGCCGACATCGCCGACATTGTCGAAGAGCTTACCCCGGCCGAGCGCGAGGCCGTCTTCGAGACGCTGGACGAACAGGTAGCCGCCGAGGCGCTCGAGGAAGTCGATCCCAAGGTCCAGCAGTCCATCATCCGTTCGCTCGATTCCGACCGCGCCGCCGACATTGTCGAGGAGATGGATCCAGACGCGGCCGCCGACCTGCTCGGCGATCTTTCTCCGGAGCACTCGGAAGAAATTCTGGAGGAGATGGAGCCGGAGGAGCGCGCCGACGTCGAGGAACTGCTCGAGCATCATGAGGAGTCCGCCGGTGGGCGCATGACCACCGATTACATCGGACTGCTGCCGCAGGCAACCGTGGCCGATGCCATCGAACAGTTGCGAAGGTTTGAAGGCGGCATTGAGACAGTCAGCACCGTGTTCCTGATCGACGAGCTCGAGATGCTGGTTGGCGCCGTTCCCCTGCACAAGCTGGTGCTCAGTCTGCCGGACACCGGGCTGATGGATCTGCGCAACGATCCGCTGATCAGCCTGCAGGCCGGAGCCAGTGAGCAGGAGGTGGCGGAGACGTTCGACAAGTACAACCTGCTTACCCTGCCGGTGGTGGATAAGGAAGGCCACATGACGGGCGTCATCACAGCGGATGACGTCATAAGCCTGTTGCGCAACAAGCACTAAGCTGGATTTCCTCGGAGCGCGATGGCCAAGGTCGCATTTTTCGAGTGCTCCCGGTGCGGCGGGCAGGTGAGTCCGCTGGCGCCCGTCACGGTCTGCGCCAGTTGCGGCGGGTCACTGCTGGTCCGCTATGACGCGAGCATGACGCGCGCCAGCCGTGACCGCCTGGCCGCCGCTCCCCGCAATCTGTGGCGCTATGCGGGTGTGCTGCCTGAGGTCGAACCGCTGACTCTAGGCGAGGGGTTTACACCCTTGCTGCGCAGCCGGGAGTTTCCCAACGTCTGGATCAAGGATGAAGGCCTGAATCCGACTGCTTCGTTCAAAGCGCGGGGCATGGCGGTTGCGATTGCGATGGCGAGGAGCTTCGGAATCAGGAAAGTGGCGGCGCCGACGGCGCACATCTTCATGCCGCGGGATGTGCCCCCGGCCAACCTGGTGGAGTGCCGCACCTACGGCGCCCGGGTCACGCTGGTCGACGGGCTCATCTCCGATTGCGCTCGTCTGGTTCGCGAGGGACAGGCGACGGAACACTGGTTCGATCTTTCGACCATGAAGGAGCCGTTTCGGGTCGAGGGCAAGAAGACGATGGGCTACGAAATCGCCGAGCAGATGGGCTGGGCGCTGCCGGACGCCATTCTCTTCCCTACGGGCGGCGGCGTAGGGGTGATTGGCATCTGGAAGGCGTTTGTCGAGATGGAGCAGATGGGCTGGCTGGAGGCGCAGGATCGGCGGCCCCGGATGTTTGCCGTGCAGGCGGCGGGATGCGCTCCGGTGGTAAGAGCTTGGGAGGCAGGGAAGAGCGAGTGCGAGTTCTGGCCGCAGGCCCGGACCGAGGCAGCGGGTTTGCGCGTCCCCCATCCTTACGCGGGCCACATGGTGCTGGATATCCTGCGCGCCAGCGGCGGCGGGGCGATGGCGGTGAACGACGATGAGATATTTTCGGCCTTGCAACACTGGGCCCGGGTGGAAGGCGTGTATGCCGCCCCTGAAGGCGCCGCCTCCCTTGCCGCCTATCGCAAGCTGCTCGCTCAGGGAGTGCTTACCCGGGAGCAGAAAGTGGTCCTTTTCAATACCGGCTCCGGACTGAAATACACCGACGCGATCGCGCTGGCTGTACGCAAGGCTGAAGCGCCCCCCAGGCGGTCGCTCGGGGGTATCATCCAGCCATACTGACCGGCAGCGGTGGTTCTTCCCCGGCAGGTTAGACTAGGGAACATGGATCAGCGACTGATACTGATAACGCTGCTGGTGAAGCTGGGTGTTGCCGCCGCCGTCGCCAGCGCGCTGGTCCGCTCCAAGATTTTCAAGAACAACCTGTTCCGCGAAGAGCGCACCCTCGCGCAGAAATTCTCTCTGGTATTTTTCGCGGGCCTGCCGTTCGCTCTCGGCGTGGTGGTCCGCGGCAGCGTCCGCAACTTTCTGGCCGCCGATCTGTCGTTTGAAGCGACCGTGCTGATCGGAATCATCGGCGGACGGGTGGCGGGACTGAGCGCGGGCATACTGATGGCCCTGCCTGCCCTGGCCCACGGGGAAGTGCTCAACCTGCCGTTCAATATTTTTGCCGGGCTCAGCGCCGGCGTGCTGCGCAACATGGTCAGCGACCACGAAGCCATCTGGACGTTCACGCCGTTCCTCGACCTGAGCGTTTACCGCTGGTTGCGGCGCAACGTTCGCCGTCCGCAGCTGGACTGGCAGACGGCCTTCTTCCTGGTCATCATCATGCTCTGCTACCTGCGCATGGAGCTGAAGTGGGTGATCCCACGCTACTTTTTTGCGCTGGATACCGCGCAGTGGCCGCTCCAGTTGGCCATCTACGCCACGAGCGTGATGTGCATCGGCATTCCGCTGAAGGTCTTCAACAACGCGCGCATCGAGCTCAAACTGGAGGTGCAGGAGCGGGCGCTCCTGCAGGCGCGCATGGAGGCCCTGCAAAGCCAGATCAACCCGCATTTTCTTTTCAACACGCTCAATTCCATTTCGTCGCTGGTGCGGTTTGACCCGGATACGGCGCGCGAGATGATCGTCAAGTTGGCCAGCATTCTGCGCCGTCTCATCAGCAAGACCGAAGCCTTCATTCCCCTGCGCGAGGAGATTTCCTTTATCGACGACTACCTGGACATTGAGGTGGTCCGCTTCGGGCCGGACAAACTGCGGGTGTTGAAAGAACTCGATCCGGCCTCGCTCGAAGTGCTGATTCCCAGCATGATTCTGCAGCCGCTGGTGGAAAACTCGATCAAACACGGCATTTCGCACAAGATTGACGGCGGAAGCATACGCATCCGGAGCCGGGTGGAGGGGCGGCTGCTGCTGGTGGAGGTGGAAGACGATGGCGTGGGCATGGAGGCCAGCGCAGCCAACGAGCATCGCACCGGCACCGGAATCGGGCTGGCCAACGTCATGGAGCGCCTGAAGGTGCTCTATGGCGACAACGCCAATTTCAAAATCCGTTCCGCCGACGCCGCGGGCACGCTGGTCACGCTGACGATGCCGGTGATTGCCGGAGCCGACAACTGGCCGGCCGTGGCGGCCGCTTCAGCCGCCTACGATTTGCGCTCCAGCACGCACCGGTAATAGTCCTCATACTGCGGGATGATGTTATTGGAGCAGAACTTCGCCTTGGCGCGTTTGCGCGCTTCCTTGCCCATGTTGCGCAGCCGGGATTCGTCGGAGAGCAGCTCGATGGCATAGTTGGCCATCACATCCACTTCGCCGACGCCGGCCAGGAATCCGTCCTCGCCATGGTCGATGACCTCGGGCACGCCGCCGACGCGCGTCGCAATCGGAACCACTTCGCAAGCCATCGCTTCCAGCGCCGCCAGGCCGAACGACTCCATCTCGCTGGGCATCAACAAGACATCGGCCATGGCCAGCTTTTCGTGCACGCGGTCCTGCTTGCCGAGAAAGTGAACGCACTTACGCAGGCCCTTGGAGGCGGCCAGGTGCTCGGCAGCGGAGCGCTCCGGGCCGTCTCCGACCATCACCAGTTTGGCCGGCACCTTTTTGCGCACGCGGTCGAAGATTTCGATTACGTCCGTGATGCGCTTGACGGGGCGGAAGTTCGACAAGTGCATCAGCAGGCGTTCGCCATCGCCGGCGAATTCCTGGCGGCGGCGGCGGGCCCCGATGTCCCGCTGATAGAGATCGCAATTCACGAAATTCGAGATCACCTGAATGGGCTGTCGAATATCGAATTCCTGCAAGGTCCGTTCGCGCAGATATTGCGAGATGGCGGTTACGCCGTCGCTTTCCTCAATCGAAAAGCGGGTGATGGGCAGGTAGGAGGGATCGGCGCCCACCAGCGTAATGTCGGTACCGTGCAGGGTGGTAACAAACGGCAGTCGCCGCCCGTTCTTGGCGAGCATCTGCCGCGCCAACAGGGCTGAAACCGAGTGCGGAATCGCGTAATGAACGTGCAGCAGGTCGAGTTCGTACAGTTCCGCGGTCTCCGCCATGGCGGTCGCCAGCGCCAGATCATAGGGCGGGAAATCGAACAGCGGATAATTGGACACCTCCACCTCGTGGTAGTAGATGTTGGGCTCGGTCATCCCATGCAGCCGGAACGGCGGGCTATAGGTGATGAAATGGACTTCGTGCCCGCGCTGGGCCAGTTCGATGCCCAACTCGGTTGCCACGACGCCGCTGCCGCCGTAGGTGGGATAGCAGGTTATTCCAATCTTCATCCGTTCTCTTCCAGTTGTGCCAGCCCATGCGCTACTGCAAGGCGCCGCACCGCTCTTCGTCAATCGGTTCTTAGATTGGGGGAATAAAGCCCCCGATTCACTGCAGCTTCCAGTAGTTGATCAACTCCACGCCGTGCCGGTCCAGAAGGTCGCGGGCCAGCGTAGAAGTCATCAACTGGCGCTCACGCTCGCGGGATTGGCGCAGGCGCGTCCTGACGCCGCTCAACTCGGCATCATCATAGCCGGGATGGCAGCAAAGCTCCCACGTTCCCTCGGGCATGGCGGCAAGGATGGCAGCAAACAGCTTCTCGTCCAGCAATCCCGTCGCTAGAATTCCCAGCGTCCCATCGGTGGTCGCGAGCTGGCTTTCGCGGACCGCGCGGCGGAAGCCGCCCGCCCAGGCTCGCAACACCTGCACTTCGGCCCAACGCTTCCACAGGTCGGGGCGGCCCAGCAGAAGCCCGCAGGCCAGCGGACGCGGCGGTTCAAAGGGGTTTCGCACCGCACCCACTCCGCAGGCACGCGCCGCCCGCAGCATGGGGGCGAGGATTGCCGGGAACATATGGGCGTGCTTATGCGCATCCAGATGGGAAAGGCGAACTCCGGCCGACTGGATGGCACGGATTTGCTCGACCATCTCGGCTTCCACTTCGGCAGCCCGGAGTTGCCCGAGGTTGGCGGCGCGGGCGAGCGAAACAATACTGCCGCGAAAACTGCCTTGGCCGTCGGCAACGAGGGTGGGGACTCGCTCGGGTGGCAACAAAGGCTCGCCGTCCACCACTCCGAGATGGCACCCCACGCCGAAGGCGCTGCCGGCGGTCGTCTCCTTGACCGCTGCCGCTGCACTGGCGAAGGCCTGGCCGTTTGCCATCAGGGTCGCCGAAGTAACGATACCGTTCTGCCAACATTCGAGGATGCCCCGATTTACGCCCGCGGTCAGGCCCAAGTCGTCGGCGTTGATGATGAGGCGGCGCACGGCTCAGTCTAGCAAAAGGCAAGCCGGAGGCTTTGCCCAAGAGGCGCCAGATGGCCGCCGACTGTGATACCAGCCTGCAAGGGAATACTGGAAAACCAGGTTGCCCTTGTGCCGGTTGCTGCGGGTTCCTTTATAATCTGCATCTGGACCGGAGCGTGTGGATGAAGAGTAAGCCTAGAGTTCTGGTGGTTGATGATGAACGGGTGATTGCCGATACACTGGCGATTATTTTGAACCAGCACGGCTATGACGCATCGGCTGTATACAGGGGAGAAGATGCGGTGGAGTTCGCCCGTGCGACCCCTCCCGACCTGATCATCAGCGACGTGGTGATGAAGCCCGGGGAGATGGACGGCATCGAGGCGGCCATTCGGATTCGCCAGTTTTCGCCCGGCTGCAAGATTCTCCTGTTTTCCGGACAGGCCGCCACGGCCGACCTGCTGGAATCGGCGCGAGCCAAGGGCCACGAATTTGAAATTCTCGCCAAGCCGGTCCATCCTCAAGATCTGCTGGCAAAACTGAAAAGCTGAACTCACATAACGGCAGTCCGCGGGCGGTCACAGGCAGACCGTTGGCACAGTCCGGCTACAATTCGCGGCGGCCTTCGATTGCCTTCATCATGGTCACTTCGTCGGCGTACTCAATATCGCTTCCCGCCGGGATTCCGGTGGCGATGCGCGTTACCTTAACCGCCGGCCGTTTAATCAACTCAGCTAGATAGGCTGCGGTCGATTCGCCTTCCACCGTGGGATTGGTGGCCAGGATTACTTCGTCAACCTGGCCGGCCTCGATGCGGCGCAGCAGGCTGGCGGTGCGTAACTGCTCCGGTCCTATGCCGTGCAGCGGGGAAAGCGAACCGTGCAACACGTGATAGACGCCGTTGTAATGGCGGGCCTTCTCGACTGCGGCTATATTGGTCGGCTCCTCGACTACGCAAACCAGGCGCAGGTTGCGCGTGGCGCTGGTGCAGTAAGTGCAGGGATCGACGTCGGTGATGTTGTTGCACACCGAGCACAGGCGGAGGCTGGCCTTCACCTCGCGCACGGCGTTGGCGAGCGCCTCGGCGTCGGCATCGCTGGAGCGCAGGATGTGAAACGCCAGGCGTTGCGCGTTCTTGCCGCCAATTCCGGGCAGCTTCTTGAGTTCGTCAATGAGGCGAGCCATCGGCTCGGCAAACTTGGCCATGGATTATCGCCTGCGGATCGTGGTGATCCGATTGTGGTACACGGAGCGCAGAACCGGCAGACATGGATCGCCGCCGTTCGCGTGCTCTTAGAATAAGCCCTGCAGTCCGCCCATCATGTTCCCCATGCTGACCTGCATCGCTTCATCCACCTTGTGGGTCGCACCGTTGACGGCGGCCGTGATCAGGTCCTGGAGCATCTCGATATCGCCGGATTGGACCACATCGGGCTCGATCTTGAGACTGAGAACCTGCTTCTGGCCGTTCATTCTGACGGTGACACTGCCGCCGCCAGAAGAAGCTTCCACCGTGGTCTCCTGCATCTTGCGCTGCAGGTTCTCATACTGCTGCCGCGCCATCGACATCATTTCCTGCAACTGCTTGGGATTAAATCCGCCCATTCTGTTTTCCCTTCAAACTCAGGACTTCTCGCGATAATCGATTACCGACCGGACCTCGGCCCCGAACTTCTCCTGCAGGCGGCGCACCACCGGTTCTTCGGCAATACGGCCGCGCGCCTGGGCGCTGGGCGGGGGACTGGTGCGATTGGCCGACCGAGCTCCGGAACTCCCGGTGGCGACCAGCCGAAGGCGCATGGGCCGTCCGGCAGCCTGCGAAGCGGTGGTGTTCATCACGCGCTCGGAATCCTTGTTTACGGCCATATCCACCAACACCGAAGCGTCAGGGATCTGCACTACCGCTTCTCCGCCGCCGAAGCGCCACTTGCCGCGTTGCAGCATTCCACATAGATCGTGCAAGCCCGCCGCTTCAACCGCGGAGGTGACAGCCGAGCGCACGTCCTCTTCGGAGCCGGACTGAGCCGTCTCGGCTTGGGCATGCAAGGTCGAAACCACCGCAGGGGCTGGAGCCGCCGCCGCAATTGTCTGGGGTGCTGTGGTGCTAACGGGCGGCGCACCTTCCGAGCGTGCGCCTCTGCGGTCCAGGTCGGCAGCCAGAGGCGAAACCGTAGCCGGACGTGTCGAAAGGGTGGTGCCGCTGCGGGCCGGAGGCGCCGGGGCAGAGGCTGGACTTGCCAGTGCCGGACGTGGCGGCGGCGCGGCGCCGCTCAGCAACTGCTCGACCGGCAGCAGCCGCTGCGCATGCACCAGCTTCAGGACGCCTAATTCCAGGTGAAAACGCTGCTCCTGCTTGTAGCCAAGGTCGGAGTGCGTGCGCAGCAGGATCTGCAGAAAGCGGGCCAGATCTTCTTCACTGAAACGCTCCGCCACGCGGCCCACCCGGGCACGCTCGTCGGACGAAATCTGCAGCAGCGGCGACTCCTGCCCGGCCACCTTCGCCACCACCGCGTTCCGCATGAAGCGGACGAACTGCCGGGTGAAGTGCATGGGGCTCTGGCCTTCGGTGATGAGCTTGTCGATCAGGCGCAGCGCTTCCTGGCTGGAGTCGCGCTCCACGGCGGCCATCAGTTGCTCGAGAATGTCGGAGGAGATGGTGCCGGCCAGGTCACGCACGAGGTCGCCGGTCAGCCGCTGCCCGCAACAGGCGATTGCCTGGTCCATGATGCTAAGCGCATCGCGCATCGAGCCGTCGCCGGCCTCGGCCAGCAGGGCCAGCGCATCCGTGTCAGCGGCAATGCCTTCCTGCTCGCCGACCGAGCGCAACTGGGCCACAATGTCATCGAACTTCACCGCATGAAAGCTGAAGTGCTGGCAGCGCGAGCGGATGGTCTGCGGGATGTCCTCCGGCTGCGTAGTCGCCATCATGAAAACGATGTGGCCGGGGGGCTCCTCCAGCGTCTTCAGCAAGGCGTTGAAGGCGGCATCCGTGATCTGGTGGGCCTCGTCCAGAATGTAGATCTTGTAGCGATCGCGGGCTGGCCGATAGCGCGTGGCTTCGCGCAGCTCACGGATTTCGTCGATGCCGCGATTGGTGGCAGCATCGATTTCAATCACGTCAACCGCTCCGCCTTCCCGCACTTCGCGGCAGGAGTCGCAAACCCCGCAAGGTTCAGAGACGGGATGATCCGCGGAGCGGCAATTCAGGGCGGCAGCCAGAATGCGTGCGACCGTGGTCTTGCCGATCCCCCGGTGGCCGCTGAAGATGTAGCCATGGGCGATCCGCTGCTGTTCGATAGCGTTCTTCAGGGTGCGGGTGACATGGTCCTGCCCGATCACATCGGAAAAACGCTGCGGCCGGTATTTGCGCGCCAGTACGGTATAGCTCATATCTCGACCCCTGATTATAACGTCTGCCGGTGCAGAGGAAATTTTGGGCCAAAACAACCCGGCTTCGCGCTCCTGAATCGGATGTTCCATCGATGGCGGCGGACAGGTGTCGCCCGGGCGGTACGGATACAATACTCTGGCAGGAGGCCGTTATGCCCAGCCACGAAGAACTGATTGCCCGTTACGAAAAGGGAGTTGACCTGCTGGAAGCAGCTTTGCGCGACGTTCCGGACGCGATCCTCGACCGTCAACCGGCTCCCGGGAAGTGGACGATCCGGCAGCAGGCGGCGCATATGGCCGATGCGGAACTGGTCTCCAACGCGCGTTTCCGCTGGGTTACCGCCGAGCCGGGAGTGGCTCTGCCGGCATGGGACCAGGACAAATGGGCGGACGCGCTGGGATACGGCGGGCAGTCACCCGCTGAAGTCGTGGCGCTGACGCGCAGGTTGCGCCAGAGTTCAGCCGCTCTGCTGCGCAGTCTGCCGGACGAGGCGTGGCAACGTAGCGGCATACACCAGGAGCGGGGAGTGGTTACCCTGCTGCAGTTGGTGGAATCGGTGGCCGGCCATCTGGAGCACCATGCGCGCCACATTCGGGAGCTGCGAGCCAAATTCGCTGGCGCCTAAGCTCTGTTATGGCCAGCCTGCCAGATCAATGTTGCCTGCGACGGGCTGGCACCGGATGGTGCCGCCCCTGCTCGGATTCGGTCGACCTATGCCTGAAAAGTACGAAGGTATGCTTTAAAAGTACTTTACTCCCCCGGCACTCCAACATACTATCGCGCCCGCTTAAGCTATGGTGTGCGCTCTCCCATTCCGGATTAGGAATGGGGGGTATGCGCCTGATCGACTCCATCCAGGGGGATAGGAGTCCTTTTGCCAGACGCGGACCTGAGGGTGCCACGGGGCGTGCTCAGGCCGTCATTATGTTCGGAATACACGTGGGCGCGAAGGAGGGGTAACGTGTCGAAGTTGCGCAATCCTTGGTGGACTGTCGTTGCATCCATTCTCGGTCTCCTGGTCGGTTCCGGGGCCATAACCGTATTTGCGCCGGGCGTCTTCATGAAGGCCGTGGCCGGCGAGCTTGGATTTGGCCGTGGCGTGATCTCCTCCGCGATCGGCCTGTCCCAGATCGTCATGGGGTTGGGCACTCCCTTTCTCGGCCGAATGATCGATCGCAAGGGCGTCCGGACGGTGCTGCTGCCTTGCATCATCCTGTTCGCCCTGGCGACGGCGTCACTCTCGCTGATGACGAAGTCGGTCTTTCTGTTGATGTTTTTGTTCGCCGTTCAGGGCATCATCGGAGCCGGGCAGACGCCGATCCCCTACGCCAAGATGATCACCGCCCGCTTCGACGCGCAGCGTGGTCTGGCGCTCGGCGTGGCGCTGGCGGGCGTGGGCTTGGGGACTGCCCTGGTGCCGCAACTCTCGCGCGTTCTGCTGCAGAATTTTGGCTGGCGGACCGGGTATATAGGGTTGGCCTGTGCCATCTTGGTGCTGGCGTTTATCCCCGTGTCGATTGCCTTCAGGGAGAGCGCGGAAGAAAAGGCGGCGCGCGAGCAGTCGGCGGTTTCGCGGCAAGGACTGCCCGGCATGGAATTCTCCGAGGCGGTCAGGACGCCGAAATACTGGCTGATCACCTGTTCTTTCTTCCTTTCTCTGACCGTCGTCAACGGCATGATGATCCACATGGTGCCGATGCTGACCGACCGCGGCCTTCCTATCACGGTTGCTACGGCGGCGCTTTCGGCCGGCGGATTGGCGATGATCGTCGGCCGGGTCTTTGCCGGGTGGCTGCTGGACAAGATTTTTGCCACCTACGTGGCGGTCTTTTACCTGCTCTGCCCGATGGTCGGGGTTGGCCTGCTGGCCTCCGGACTGAAGGGATCAGCGCCGATAATCGGCACAATTCTGATCGGATTCTCGATCGGTGGCGAGATCGACCTGATGGCCTTCATGATCGGCCGCTATTTCGGCGTACGCTCCTTTGGCGCTCTGCACGGCTTGATGTTCACGGCCGCCGTTTTTGCCAACGCCCTTGGCTCCGGCCTGATGGGTTGGTCCTTCCAGTTGAAGCATACCTACGCGCCGATTTTTATCGTCTTTGAGGTCTTCTTCGTGCTGGCAATCCTGCTGCTCCTCCGCCTCGGGCCGTACAAGTATCCGGCCATCAAGCGGGGAGGAGCCAAACCGGCGAATGCCGTTGCTGCTGGTGGTCAATAGGCCTTTGGCAAGAACTGCCCGGGCGTGGGTGCTCCCAAGTGCCTGCGCCCGGAGCGATGCAGACGGGGAAGTCATTCATGAGTTACCGGCAAATCGGAGTTTCTCGGCCACGTCTTGACGCCTGGCAGCAGGTGACCGGCCAGATCCATTACGTAGGGGATATGTACCTGCCAGGCATGCTCTATGCCAAGGCGCTGCTCAGTCCCGAGCACCACGCGCGTATCGTCAATCTTGACATCAGCCGGGCCGAACGCCTGTCCGGCGTGCGCGGCATCGTGACCGCGCGGGACGTTCCAGACAACTACACCGGACAGGTCGATCCCGACCAGCCGGTCTTTGCGCCTGACAAGGTCAGGCATCGCGGCGAGCCTATCGCGCTGGTCGCTGCCGACACCGAAGAGATCGCACAGCAAGCCGTTGAGCTCATACGAGTGGAGTTCGAGCGGCTGCCGGCGGTCTTTGACGCGCGGGAAGCGATGCAGCCGGGAGCGCCCATCGTCCACGAGCGGGGCCAGGGAAAATTCTGCAAGGGCAACGTTGTCCTGAGCTATGGCCGCGAATGCATGCGCCTGGTGCACGGCGACGTGGAGAAAGGCTTTGCCGAGGCGGACTTCATCCTGGAGGAGGACATCTCCACCACGGCGCAGCGGGCCACGCCCATCGAACCCTTTGCCTATCTGGCCAAGCCCGAGGCCAACGGCAAGGTGACGGTGTGGACGAATTCGCAGGTGCCGTTTACGGTGAGCCGCCTGCTGGCGGGCGTGCTGAAGTTGCCGCTGAACAAGGTCCGAGTGGTTTCACCTGCTGTGGGTGCCGGGTTCGGGCAAAAAGGCTTGATGATGCTCGAGCCGAACGTGGCCGTGCTGGCGCTCAAGGTGGGCCGGCCGGTTCGCTGGGCGCTCACCATGGCGGAGCATTTCGAACTGGGTTCAACCAAGGCTCCCCACTACATGACGTTCAAGCTCGGGGTGAAAAACGACGGTACACTTACGGCCCTCAAGCGGACGCACATCGTGAATGCCGGCGCCTTTGCATCGCTGACAATCAGAACTTGCAGCAAGTGCACCATGCTGGGTTCGGGCCAGTACCGCATCCCGAACCAGATGGCCGAGGTCTGGATCGTATACACCAACAAGCCGCAAGGCGGGCCCTTCCGAGGGTTCGGCATGTCCCAGCCCGCAGTTGCCTATGAGACCCTGATGGACATGGCCGCCGAGCGCCTGGGAGTGGATCCCATGGAGCTCCGGTTGCGGAATGTGATGAAGGACGGTGACACGCTTCCGACCGGGCAGATCATGCATAGCGCAGGCATGCAGGAATGTTTGGAGAAGGTTCGCGAGCTTTCCAGATGGGATCGCCGCAAACAAAATGCAGCGCTGGTTGCCGCGGCGGATGGTCGCTGATTGAAGTGACGGAATCTCGGGCGCGGTCCAGCCCCGTGGAGCTGGATTCGCAGAGATAGCAGGAAGTGGAAGAGCAAGATAAATTGCTTCCCCGGGAAGCGCTAATCGCGGAATGGCTGAAGTCTGCGCTTGAGTTTGTTTCGGAGGTGTAAAAGCGTGAAACCATTTGAATACAAATCGCCGTTGTCTCTGCAGGAGGCGCTGGAGTTGGTTGCCAAACTCGGCGCTAAGGCCACGATCATGGCTGGCGGCACCGACGTCATGGTCTGGCTCAACGCCCGGCAGTGCAATCCCCAAAACATCATCGATATCAGCCGCATCAAGGAATTGAAGTACATCAGGGCGGGCGCGGAAGGCACCGCCATGGGCGCGCTGACCACGTATGCCGAACTGATTCAATCTCCGATTCTGGGTGACCAGGCAGGCGCGCTAGTGGAGGCGGCGCGGAGTTCGGCCGGTCCGCAGGTGCGCAACACGGCCACGATCGGCGGCAATCTCGGCACGGCTTCGCCCGCTGCTGACTTGGTGCTAGCGCTGTGCGCGCTCGATGCCCGGATCAAGGTCCGCAGCCTGCGCGGCGAGCGCGTGCTGGCGGTTGACGAGTTTCTGGTCGGCCCCAAGAAAAGCTGCCTAGCCAAAGATGAACTGATTGTCGAGGTACTGCTGCCTGCCCGCGCCGCCCGCACGCGGTCGGCGTTCCAGAAGCTCGGCAACCGGCAGGCGATGACCATATCCATCGCCAGCGCGGCGGCGGCAGTGACCTTGAGTGAAGACGGCAAACGCTTTGAGAAGGTGGCCGTGGCACTCGGTTCGGTCGCTCCGACCGTAGTGCGCGCCCGCCAGTTTGAGGAAGCGCTTGCGGGCAAGCCTGCCACTGCCGAGGAGATCGGCAAAGCACGCGCACTGGTGCAGGCCAACATCAATCCAATTACCGATATTCGCGGGCAGGCTTGGTATCGCCGCGAGGTGGCCGCGGTGCTGGCCGGCCGTGCCGTGGAGGACGCGGTTGCCGCGGTGCGGGGCGAAGCACGGCCCGCGCGCGCTGAACTGCGCAAGACCGGATGGGGCATAGGCGCGACGTATTATTCCGCTACCGTTCCGGCCGCGCCCAATCCGTACTCGCTCAACATGCAGATGCGCGAAGACGGCAGCGTCGTGGTGCAGGCCGGAGGTTGCGACATCGGGCAGGGCTCCAACACTATCATCGCGACCTTCACCGCCGAGGCGCTGGGAATTGAAGTCTCGCAGGTGGCGGTTTATTCGGCCGACACCGGCGTTACCCCCTACGATTTCGGCACGGTTAGCTCCCGCCAGACGTTTGCCGGCGGCAACGCCGTGCTGATGGCCTGCGAACAGATCAAGAAAGTACTGATCGATGCTGCCTCGAAGAAGCTGGAAATTCCCTCCGACCGTCTGGTGGTGGAAGCCGGCTTCGTGCATGACAAGGACGATCCGGCAAAGGGCCTGCCTATCCCTGGCGCCGCTGCCATGGCGATGTTCGTCTTTCGGCAGATGCCGACCGGTTCGGCTACTTACTATCCGAACAACGCCTTTCCCGATCACAACATGCAGGGCGATGCCATCGCTTCGCTCAACTATCATGCCACGGTCGCTCAGGTAGCCGTGGATACCGAAACCGGCGTGGTCGACGTGCTCAAGTTGTTCCCCACGGTCGACTGCGGAAAGGCTATCAATCCCATGATGGTG
>Ga0316217_10002178_pt1 | contig 24022 bp, 25 predicted proteins | sample 1anoAmetaG_FD_203633 | JGI IMG/M metagenome (GOLD analysis project Ga0316217, IMG submission 203633) | Freshwater microbial communities from Trout Bog Lake, Wisconsin, USA - 1anoA | ecosystem: Environmental > Aquatic > Freshwater > Lake > Hypolimnion/Profundal zone | place: USA: Wisconsin...
GACCCACGAGCCAGCTTGCGGAAGCGACGGTAGCCCCCGGACGCGCAGCGCTTGCGCTGCGGGCCAGCGCAGCTGGCCAGGGCCTGGTCCGGTGGGTCGAAACCTAGGCCCCGGCTCCATGGTGATGCAGAAACCTTACGAACCAGCATCCTCTGCGCACCTCTGCGGGGCTCTACGTTTTTCTCTGCGCTTCAAGGCATTTCGCTGAAGCCACCGGGAGGCCCGGATTTGTCAGAGTCCACCACAAATGATTCAGTCGGATGTCCCGAGGCGGAATGGTTCCGCTGATTCGATGGGCCTACATTAGACTGACGCGGTGCCTGTCAGGGCTTGACCAGCGTCACGGGCCCTAGGCCCGCCTTCTCGGCGGCCTGGACCAGCTCGTCATCCCCCCCCAGCAGGAGGTAGCGCAGGGCGTCCGGCGCCAGCAGTGACGCCAGGGCGCTGTTGATCTGCTGGACCCCCACCGCCTCCACCTTCGCCTGGAAGCCGGGGTCCAGGACGCCTTGGCCGTACCGGTGGATCAGGTCCCCCGGATGCAGGGGCAGGGCCGTGAGGCGGGCCTTCCAGCGCAGACGGGCCCGGGTCACCTCCTGCGCGGTGAACCCCCGGCTGCGCAGGTCCTCCAGGGTGGAGCGCAGGCCACCCACCAGGACGGCACGGCCTGCGGCGCCGGCCTTGAGCTTGATGAGGAGGGGCCGGCCGGACTCCAGGCTGCAGGCAAGGGCCAGACCCGGGGCCACGGCCCGGGGCCCCTGCTCCAGGAGGATGGCCAGCAGCTCGCCCACTTCGGCGGGTCCCGCGTAGGGTTCCCGGCCGGCCCACAACTCGGCCTCGGGGCTGGGATCCAGGGAGGCCACCAGACGATCCCCAGGCCCGGACTCCGGGGCGGCCTTGGCCGGTTCCGCCCTCGTTTCCCCGCCCCACAGTCCGAAGTGGAGGTGGATCAGTTCCTTCGCCTGGGTCAGGCTCAGATCGCCGTAGATGACCAGGGTCGAGGCCCCCGGTACGAGCACCCGGCGGCGGAAGGCCTGAAGGTCATTGAAATCGATGCTGTTGACGCCCTGCCGGGAGGGGGGCGGCTCGGCCCCGGGGTCACCGAGGTTCCACAGGAAACGGGCCACCCCCAGGTCCCGCAGGGAGATGCTGGAGGACTGCTGCACCAGGGCCTGGCGCCGGGCCTCCACCATGGGACCATCGAACACGGGGCGGAACACCGCGTCCGCCAGGAGTTCCATGGCGGGCTCCTGGCTCCGGCTGTCGGTCCCCAGGATCCACCGGAAGGCGCACCGCTGGGACTCGAAAACGAATTGCAGGCCCAGATCATCCATGGCGCGGTTGAAATCGGGCCGGGTGTAGGGACCGGCCCCCCCGGCGCGCATCATGGCGGCCAGGAACGGGGCCAGACCTTTCCTGGCGGGGGGTTCCTCCGCCGCGTTCCAGCGGGTGGTGAGCTCCACCCGGATGTGGGGCTGGTCGTGCTTTTCCATGAGCACGCACCGGAGCCCCGTCGGCAGGGTGAAGGTCTGGATGGCGGGCTGGGCCTGCAGGAACGAAGCCGCGACCCAGACCACGGCGAGCCCGAGCCGGGCAAGGGACCGGTTCATGGCGCCACCTGCCCTTCCAGCAGCTTCAGGGTCTGCTCCCGTTCGGAAGCGCTGAGCATGCGCAGCTGCCGGAGGGCCTCCCGGATGACCTCCTGGGCCTGGACGGGGTCGTTCAGGCGGCGCTGCACCAGGGCCGTGAGCACCTGGAGCAGGCGTTCCTCCGTCCGATCCATGGGCAGCAGGAGGGGGTCCGGCCCGAAGCGTGCGAGGGTCATGCGGGAAGGCACCAGGTAGGTGCGCGCCGCGGCCTGGAGGTCCGAGGGCCTCAGGCTCTGGGCGCCCCCCAGGGAGCGGAAGGCCATCCGCCAATCCCCCCGCTGGCACTGGGCCACACCCAGGGTCCGCACCAGGATCCCGGCATCTTCCTGGGCGCGGATCTGGAGCGCCTCCAGCTGCACCTGGGCCCTGCGCACCTCCACCTCCGGCAGGGGCTCCCGCTGCACCCGCAGCACCTCCCCCTCGATGGCCTGTTCCAGTTCGGCCAGGGCATGGCCCCGGCCGGGCTCGGCGTTGATGACCAGCAGGTTCATGTCACGTTCGCCGGGCACCCCCATGTCCAGGGTGAGGGTGCTCGCGAGACCACGGGTCGCCACCAGGTCCTGGGTGAGCCGGGCGCTGGGGCTCCCCGCCAGGATCTGGCTCAGGGCCCGCAGGGCCATCCAATCCGGATGGGTGGCCGGGGGGATCCGCCAGCCGAGGATGACCCGCGTCTCCCCGGTGGTGCTCACCATGAGCCGGCGCCCGGCGGGGGACTCCAGGGCGTTGACCGGATCGTCGTCCCGGAAGGGCGCGCCTTCCTCCAGGAAGGGCGTGCCCTTCCCCACGGCGCCGAAGGTCCGCTCCAGGACCGGCAGAAGCGTCTCCTGGCGAAAATCGCCCACCAGCACCAGGGCCAGGCGCTCGGGCACCAGGACCCTCCGGCAGAAGGCCCGCAGCTCCTCCAGGGTCAGCGCTTCCACATCCGACCGGCGGAATTCCGAGGCCTGGGCATAGGGACGGCCGGCCAGGGCCATGGACAGCAGGACGGACAGGGAGGGCGCGCAAGGCGGATTCCCCCCATCCAGTTCCAGGAGCATCTGCTCCCGCTCCAGCGGAAACCGGGCCAGGGACGGCTGGGCGAGGTGCCGGGCCTCCAGGGCGCACCAGGGAACGAGCTCCCCGGCCGGCAGATCGACCCCGTAGGCGATATAGTCGGCCGCCACCTCCCAGGTCCTCCGCGTACCCCCCAGGGCATCCACGTCGTCCCAGGCCTCCTCCGGGGCCAGCTTGGCCTGGATGGCCTCCAGGGCCGTGCGGTGCATGGCCTGCAGGTTGGACAGCTCGGGGGAGGGCGCCCGGTCGGGGCGACGCGCCTGCCGCAGACGTTCCAGGCGCAGCGCCTCGAAGGCCGCGCCCTCCTGGCGCAGAGGGAGATCCAGGTCCTGTTCCAGACGGCCCGGCATGACCTGACGGAAAAGGCTCCGCGCCAGGAGATCGGCCGCGGCCGGCGTCAGGAAGCCCGTGGCCGCCCGCCCCGCCTGGAGGAAGAGCCCGGCCCGCACCGCGCCGGTGCCGGGCCGCTCCACCATCAGGACCTTGAGGCCGTTGCCGAGGTTCCGGTCCGCCACTTCGGGCGGCTGGACGGTCTGCGCGGCGCAGAGGGCGCCGAGCAGCAGGAACAGGAACGGTCGGGGATCGAGGAGCCGCATCCCCCCAAGATTACCGCATGATGGCGGTCCGCGCTCTGCCGGTCATCTCAATGCACCGTGATGCCGCCGTTGGTCGTTTCCAGCTTGATCTTCTGTTCCTTCCCCGGCACCTTCACCCGGATCGCGTGTTTGCTGGACTCCAGCACCGTGGCGCCGGGGACCTTGACCTCCAGGCCGCCGTTGGAGTTCTCGGCGAAGATGGTCCCGGTGGCCTTGCCCAGGACCACCTCGATCCCGCCGTTGGTGCTCTCCAGGCGGATCCCCTCGCCCCAGCCGTCCAGGTTCCGGGCGGTGATGCCGCCGTTGGTGGTCTCCAGGTTGATGCCCCCCGCCACGTCCTCCAGCCGGATCCGGCCGTTGGTGCTGCCGCCCTTGAGGCGGGCGTTGAGGTTGAAGGCCTCCAGGTTGCCGTTGGTGGTCTCGGCCACGGCTTCGCCCTTCAGGTCCCGGAGGGTGATGTCGCCGTTGGTGGTCTCGCACCGGGCGTAGCCGTCCAGGGTGGTGACCGTCACGGCGCCGTTGGTGGTGCGGAAATAGCCCGCGAGCTTGCGGGGCACGTTCAGGGTCATCTCGCACCGGGGACTGGAGGCGAAGCCGAAGCTGAAGCTGATGGCCGGCTGCTGGAACTGGGCCTCGATCTCCAGGTCGGGCCCCTCATGGTGGATCACCAGGTCGATCTTCCGGCGCTTTGAGTCCCGGATCTGGGCGGTGAGGGCCACCTCGTCCTTGTCCCAGCCGGTCACCTTGATGGCGCCGTTGCGGTTCTTGACCCAGAGCTTGGAGCCAGGGGCCAGGGGTTCCGAGCGGGTTTCCGTGCGGGAGCCCGAGCCGGGTTCCCCGGCGGTCGCCAGACCGGCGCAAACCGCGATGGTCGCCAATACGGTCCATGTCCTCATGGGGTGCCTCCCTGCTCTTGAAAAGGTAACGCACAACATGGCCCAACAGGTTAGGCCATGACATGGATGCTATGTTGGTGTTTCCATCCGGAGTTGCCTTGCCCCTGTTCATCCTCAAAGCGTGCCGGACCCCCGTGGGGTCCCTGGGAGGCTCCCTCCGGGGCTTTTCCGCGGCGGAGCTGGCCGGGGCCGCCCTGCGCGCGCTGCTGGCGGGCCTGGACCCGGGGTCCGTGGAGGAGTGCGTGCTCGGCCAGGCCATCCAGGCCGGCTCCGGGGCCAACCCCGCCCGGGAGGCCGCCCGCATGGGAGGCCTACCCCCCTCCACCTCGGCCATCACCCTCAACCAGGGCCACGCCTCCGGCCTCAAGGCCATCATCCTCGCCTCCCGGGGAGAAACGGACCTAGCGGTGGCCGGGGGCGTGGAGAGCTCCAGCAGCGCACCCTACCTGCTCCCTTCCGCCCGGTGGGGCACCCGCATGGGCTCGGCCCCGGTGCTGGATGCCCTGGTCCTGGATGCCCGGTGGCCCCCGCGGGAGGAGGGCCTGCTCGCGGCCGACCGCGGCCGTGCCCTGGCCGCGCGGGAGGCCGGGCACCTCGGAGCGGAGATCGCGCCCCTGGGTTCCCTGGCGGCGGACGACCTGCCCCCCTCCGGAGGGATGCTCCTGCCCGCCGATGGCGCCGCGCTGGTGCTCCTGGGTTCGGAGCGCGCGGCCCAGGCCTCGGCCCCCCTGGCCCGCATCGTCGCCTGCGCCCGGGGCGAGGGCGGCCCCGAGGCCGTGCGGCGCGCCCTGCTCAAGGCCCGGCTCGGCCAGGAAGCCATGGAGGCCGTCGAGGTGGACGACCCGGCGGGCTTCCCGGGCCTGCCCCGGCTGCCCCGCCCCAATGCCTGGGGCGGCGCCCTGGCCCTGGGTCTGGCCCAGGGAGCGGAGGGAGCGCGCCTGCTGGTGACCTTGACGCACCAGCTTCGGCTGGGCAAGCTCCGTCATGGACTGGCTGCCCTTGAAGCCGATGGCATCGGTCTGGCCGTGGTCCTGGAGTCAATATGATCGACGTTCCCATCGCCTACCTGCCCCACGGCCTCGGCCTGGCCCTTCCCGAACGGGCCACGGCCCACGCCGCGGGCCTCGACCTGCGCGCCGCCCTGCCCGAAGGCGAGACCTGGACCCTCGCCCCCGGCGAGCGCCGGCTCGTGCCCACCGGCCTCACCATGGCCATCCCGCCCGGCTTCGAGGGGCAGGTGCGGCCCCGGTCCGGTCTGGCCTTCAAGCACGGGGTCACCGTGCTCAACGCCCCGGGCACCATCGACGCCGATTACCGGGGCGAGGTCGCCGTCGTGCTCATCAACCTGGGCACGGAACCGTTCGCCCTGATCCGGGGGGAGCGCATCGCCCAGTTCCTCCTGGCGTCCGTGCCGGACTGGAACTGGCGCCTGGAAGCCGATGGCGCCGCGCTGGGGGCAACCCGGCGCGGCGCAGGCGGCTATGGCTCCACGGGGAAGGGCTGAAGAGCCTACTTCTTGGGCGTGGTGGATTTGGAGGTCTTGGGGGCGGGCTTCTCGGCTGCGGGGGCGGCGGCGGTCAGGTACTTGGCGTCGTAGCGCTTGGCCACCTCGTTGGTGAAGGCCAGCATCCAGCCCTCCTCGCCGTAGGCGATCATGCCCTGCTGGTACTGGAGCACCAGCTGGATCTTCTGCTCCTTGGCCACCTCTTCCACGATGGGGCCCACTTCCTTCTGGAACTGGCCGACGACCTTCTGCTGGGTCTTCTGGAATTCCGCCTGGCTGTCCTCCTGGAGCTTCTTGAACTCGTAGTCGGTGTCGCGCAGCTGCTTCTGGAGCTGCTCCTTGCCCGAGTCGCTGATGCTGGGGGACTGGAGCTGGGACTGCAGGCGGGACCCCTCCTCGCCCTTGGCCTTGAGGCGCTCTTCCAGGCGCTTCTTGGTGACCTCCAGCTCGGCGAAGATCTGGCCGCCCCGCACCGAGTTCTGGATGATCCGGTCGGGGACGAAGACGGCGATGCGGGGAAGGACGGGGGCGTCCTGGGCGGCGAGAGTACAGACGGCCGCCAGGGGCAGCAGGACTTTGAGGATTCGCATGGTGGCTCCAGACGATGGGGTTGGCGAGGGTTGTGGCTTCGGGTTGCGGGGGGAAAGGCTCAGAAGGTGGTCCCGATGCTGAACTGGAACTGGGTCTTGCCCTGGGTGTCGAACTCGTAGGGGTTCAGCTTGCGCGCCCAGATCAGGCGGAGCGGGGCCGGACTGATCGGCAGGAAGAACCGGAACTCGATGCCCGCGCTCCGGCGCAGGGACTCGTCGAAGAACTTGACCCCCTGGGCGTAGGCGTCGCCGGCGTCGAAAAAGCCCACGAGCCGGAACTGGTCGGCGATCTTGAACTGGTACTCGGCGTTCAGGATCAGCTGCTTGTTGCCGCCGATGACCACGGGGCGGCCCGTGTTGTCCAGCAGGGCCGTGCCCACCTGGCCGAACATGTAGCCGCGGATGGAGTTCTCGCCGCCGGGCCGGTACAGGTCCCAGATGGGCAGTTCGCTGCTGGAGAGGTTGCGCACATAGCCGTAGGACGCGTTGAAGCCGAAGATGTGCCGCTCGCCCAGGTTCGTCCACCTGGCGAACTCGATGGTGGTGCGGTAGAAGGGCGCGTCCCCGCCGAACTGCCAGCCACCGTATTCCAGGCCGAAGGAGAGCTTCATGCCGTTGGTGGGCTTGAAGGGGTGGTTGACCGTGCTGTAGGTGAGGAAGTTGTTCACCGTGGAGGTGAGCTGGGGGTCGGTGTTGCGGAAGTAGTAGTTGCGCCCGCCCTCGATCTGGAGGATGCGGAAGGTGTAGCCCACCTGGTAGGTGGTGAAAAAGGCCGCCGTGGACGCCGGGAAGAAGGTGGACAGGCGGGTGCCCATGGACAGGCCCAGGCTCTTGGACAGCTGCTTGTAGGCGTAGGCCGCCCCCACCCGCGAGGCGGCGTAGTCCGTGGAGCCGTCCGAGATGCTGGTCGTCATGGAATAGGGCAGGTCGAAGATGTACGGCTCGGTGAAGGAGATCGAAGCCATGCGCTGGTACTTGCCGCCGTTGTAGCTCAGCGACAGGGTCTCGCCGCCGCCCCCGAGGTTCCGGGTGGAGAAGCTCGCCCCCAGGCTGAAGCCCAGCACGCTGCCGTAGCCGCCCTGGAAGAGCACCTCGTTGACGCCGGCCTCCTCGCCCTTGATGGTGATGTCCACCTGGGGCTTGTCGGGCACCAGATCCACCTTCGGTTCCGACGTCTTCACGTCGAAAAAGCCCAGCTGCCCCAGGCCCGTGAAGGAGTCCTTGAACATCTCGGTCTTGAAGGGATCCCCTTCCTTGAGCATCATGGCCCGGCGCAGGACCTTGTCCTTGGTGGTGGTGTTGCCCTCGAAGTTGAGGTGGCGGACGGTGTACTGCTCGCCCTCGTCCACCTTCAGGGTCACGTCGACCTTCTTCACGCCGTTGATTTCGCGCACGTCCAGCTTCTTCTCGGCCCGGAACATGATGTGGCCCTGGTTGCTGTACGCTTCCTTGATCTTGTCGACGCCCTCGTTCAGGGAATCCAGATCGAAGGGCCGGATCTCGTTCTCCTTGGGATCGCTGATGTCGGGCCGGGTGTTGAAGAGCTTGGCCAGCCAGGAGTGGTTGTCCCGCTTGACCTCGGCGATCTTGGCCCGGTAGAAGTTCTCCCCGGGCTTGCCCTTGAAGACCAGGTCGTTGCCTTCCACCTTGAAGGTGCCCTCGGCGAACTTCTCCCCTTCCAGCACGGGGATGGTCAGCGTCGCCCGCAGGTCGTACTTGGGGGACTTGGCCTCCTTGATGCGCTTGATGTTCTTCTTCTTCTGGTCGGGGGTGGTCTTGTCCACCACCTCGATGGTGGGCTTGCCGACGAAGACGTCCTTGTAGCCCAGGCGCCAGTACGCCTTCTTGATGTTCTGCAGGTCCTCGTCCATGTTCTTCTCGACCAGCAGGTCGTGGGACGTGAGCCAGCTGAAGGTCCAGTGCTTGCGGGTCTTCTCCATGGCCGAGGCCAGGGCACCGCTGCTGAGGGTCTTGTTGCCCCGGAAGACGATCTTGTAGATGCGGACCTTGCCGCCCTCCTTGATGTCGAACACCAGCCGGGAGACGGTGGGACTCATGGGCTCCAGGGTCACGTCGATGACCGGGGTCCGGAAGCCCTTCTCGGCGCACTGGTCCACGATGAGGTCCTTGATCTTCCGGGCCGTCTCGGGGTCGTAGACCGTGTCGGGATTGATGGTGAGGTGCTTCTCCTTGATCTTGTCCTTCACCGAGGTGAGGCCCACTTCCGTGCCGCCCCGGTAGTCCACCTCCTTGATGATCGGCCGTTCCTTGACGGTGATGATGAGCTTCTTGCCCGCGCCCTCGTCGTCCGCCTGGAACTTGATGTCATCGAAGGCGTTGGTGGCCCAGAGCTTGTCCAGGATCGCCGTGAGGTCCACATTGCGGAGGTCGTCGCCCTCCTTCAGCCCGGTCTTGAAGATGATCGTCTCCCCGGTCTGCTTCTGGGCGCCCAGCACCTCGATCTTGGTGATGATCTCCGAGTCCTGGGCCGAGGCCCCGAGCCCCTGCAGTGCGAGGGCCAGCACCACGGGCGACAGGCCCCGCGCCCACAGGTTCAGGTTAGGGCGTGCGGGTGTTTGGCTCGCGTGGTGATCAATCGGTTTCATTCATAATCCATGACATGTGGTTGAGCATTGAATTCCCATGGTCACCAAGACCATCGGTTGGGCTGTCGAATTGGGCGAGGCTGCCGGCATCCGCCTAGGCGAAGTGCAGCCTCATCCCTGGACTCCGGAAAGTTGAGGCTCGGGGACGGCCACGGCCTCGGTGAACACAGGAACAAGCTTTTCATCGACCAGATCGAAGTGGACCGCGCCCGCGGGCACGACCTCCTGGGCCACCATGAGCTCGGCCAGGGGATCCTCGATCTGCTTCTGGATGGCGCGCCGCAGGGGACGGGCCCCGTAGGCGCGATCCCGCACCGTGGTGCGCACCAGCCAGTCGCAGGCGGCGTCGGTGAGGGTGACCACCAGATGGTGCTTCTGGAGGGTGACGTTGAGGTCGGCGATGAGCAGGCGCACGATCTTGCGCAATTCGGCGTCCCCGAGGCGGTTGAACACGACGATCTCGTCGATGCGGTTGAGGAATTCCGGGGGGAAGGTGCGCTTGAGCACCTTGAGGGCATCCCCAGTCTTCGCATCCGGTCGGTCATCCTTTTCCCCGAACCCAAGGTTCTTGTCCGGGAGGAGCTCCCGGCTGCCCACATTGGAGGTCATGATGATAATGGTGTTCTTAAAGTCAACTTGGTTCCCGAAGGCGTCCGTGGCCTGCCCGTCGTCGAAGATCTGCAGCAGGACGTTCATCAGGTCCGGGTGGGCCTTCTCCATTTCATCGAAAAGAATGACGCAGTAGGGGTTACGCCGGATCCGATCCGTGAGCAGGCCCCCCTCCTCGTAGCCCACGTAGCCCGGAGGGGCCCCGAGCAGCTTGGAAACTTCGTGTTTTTCCATGAATTCGGACATGTCGAACCGGATCATCTTCTTGGGATCCCCGAAGAGGAACCCGGCCAGGGTCTTGGCCAGCTCGGTCTTGCCCACGCCCGTGGGGCCCAGGAACAGGAAGGAGCCCATGGGGCGGGCGGGGTTCTTGAGGCCGGTGCGGGCCCGCCGCACGGCCCGGCTCACGGCGCTCACCGCCTCCTCCTGGCCCACGACCCGCTCGTTGATGTGGCCTTCCATGTTGGCGAGGTTGGCCTTCTCCTCGTTCTTCAGGGCCCGCACGGGGATGCCCGTCCAGGAGGCCACCACGTCCTCGATGTCCTTCTCCGTCACCTCCGCGAAGGACTCGTAGTCCTCCTCGGACAGCTCCCCTTCGGTGCCGGTGAGCTGCTCCCTCAGCTGCACCTCCTTCTGCCGGAGCAGGACGGCCCGTTCGAAGTCCCGGTTCAGCACCGCCTCGTTCATCTCGGTGATGACCCGGTGCAGCTCCTCCTCGGCCTTGTGGCTCTCGCCCACCACCACGCCGCCGCGCAGCTTCACCCGCGCGCCCGCCTCGTCCAGGAGGTCGATGGCCTTGTCGGGCAGGGAGCGGTCCGTGATGTAGCGGTTGGACAGGTAGACCGAAGCCTCCAGCGTCGCCTGGCTGTAGCGCACGCGGTGGAACAGCTCGTAGCGGCTGCGGATGCCCTCCAGGATGCGCAGGCTCTCCGGCTCGTCCGGCGGAGCGACGTTCACCGGCTGGAACCGGCGCACCAGGCTGCGGTCCTTGTCGATGTACTTGGCGAACTCCTTGTGGGTGGTGGCGCCGATGCACTGGATCTCGCCCCGGGAGAGGGCCGGCTTGAGGATGTTGGCGGCGTCCAGGCTGCCCTCGGCCGCCCCCGTGCCGATGATGCTGTGGATCTCGTCGATGAAGAGCACCACGCTGGGGTCCTTGGACGCCTCGGCGATGATGGACTTGAGCCGCTCCTCGAACTGGCCGCGGTACTTGGTGCCCGCCACCACCAGGCTCAGGTCCAGGGCGTAGATGCGCTTGTCCTGGAGGCTGGGCGGCACGAGGCCCTCGTGGATCTTCTGGGCCAGGCCCTCCACGATGGCGGTCTTGCCGACCCCCGCCTCGCCCAGGAGGATGGGGTTGTTCTTGCGGCGGCGGCTGAGGATCTGGATGATGCGGTCCACCTCCGTCTCGCGGCCGATGAGGTTGTCGAAGATGCCGCGCTCGGCCAGTTCGGACAGGTTGCGGGCGAATTCCGCCAGGAGCGGGTGCTCCTTCTTCTTCTTGGCGATCTTCTCCTCCTTGGTGGCTTCCAGGAGGATCTCCTTGGCGGCGATGAGATCGGCGCCGGCCTCCTTCAGGAGCCGGCCCGCCAGGCCCTGTTCCTCCTTCAGCATGCCCAGGAGCAGGTGCTCGGCGCCCACGTGCTTGTGGTTGAGCTTGGCGCTCTCCTGGGTGGCGTGCTGGAGGATGCGCTTGACCTCCTCCTCCATGGGGATGTCGATGCTCGTGGAGGAGGGCGTCAGCCGCTTGTCCCGGGGACTCAGGGCCGTGATCAGCCGCTCCCTGAGCAGGTTGGTCTGCACGCCCATGCGATCCAGCAGCTGGATCGAGGTCTTCTCCGCCTCGCGCAGCAGGCCCAGGAGCAGGTGCCCGCTCTGGATGCTCTCGGAACCGAACTGGCTCGCCTCGTAGCGGGCGAAGAACATGACTCGGCGGGCTTTTTCAGTGAACTTTTCGAACACGCGACACCCCGGATTTCTCGATGCATCCCGCCCTCGAAATGGAGGCAGGACCGGACATTAAAGGGTAGCGCCATCCGGCCCTCGTGTCCCCTATTGCTTCCATGCTCCAGACAGGTCATTGGTGCTGGGACATGGGGCCGGGAGAGGGTATTCTGGAGGATGGGGGTTATTTCATGAGCGGTCTTTCCGAGAATCTGGCCATCCTCGGCCTGCAGTGGGGCGACGAGGGCAAGGGCAAGCTGGTCGACCTGTTGAGTGCCCGTTTCCAGAACGTGGTGCGCTTCCAGGGGGGCAACAACGCCGGCCACACGGTCGTGGTGGACGGGGTGAGCATCGCCCTCCACCAGGTCCCCAGCGGCGCCCTGCACCCCACCTGCTTCCTGGTGGTGGGTTCGGGCGTCGTGCTCAACCTGGAGGTCTTCCTCCAGGAACTGGACCGGCTCAGGACCCGGGGCTTCGACCTCACCGGCCGGCTGCTCATCTCCGACAAGGCGCACATCATCCTGCCCCACCACATCGCCCTGGACAAGTGGCGCGAGGGCGGCACCAACAAGATCGGCACCACCGGCCGGGGCATCGGCCCCGCCTACGAGATGAAGGCGGCCCGCATGGGCGTGCGCATGGGCGACCTCCTCCACCCCGAGACCCTCCAGGAGCGCATGAGCCACAGCTACCTCGAGATCCTCCACCTCCTGGGTCCCGACGCGGGCCTGGCCTCCCTGGCCGACACCACAGCAGCCCTCCTGGCCACCGCCCAGCCCCTCCTGCCCATGATCGGCGATATCCAGGACTGCCTCTGGACCAAGTGGCGCCAGGGCGAGTCCATCCTGTTCGAAGGCGCCCAGGCCACCCTCCTGGACATCGACCACGGCACCTACCCCTACGTGACCAGTTCCAACTGCAGCATCGGCGGCCTGTTCACCGGCACCGGCCTGCCCCCCAAGGCCCTCGCCCACGTCCTGGGCGTTGCCAAGGCCTACACCACCCGGGTGGGCGCCGGCCCCATGCCCAGCGAACTGCTGGACGCCACCGGCGACCGCCTGCGCGACGTGGGCCGGGAGTTCGGCACCACCACCGGCCGCCCCCGGCGCTGCGGCTGGTTCGACTCCGTCATCACCGGCCACGCCTGCCGCGTCAACGGCGTGGACGGCCTGGGCCTCATGAAGCTCGACGTCATGGACGGCTTCCCCCAGGTGGGCCTGGTCGTCGGCTACCGGGACGGCGAAGGCCGGGTCACCACCCGCATCCCCTCCGTCGTCACCGACTGGAAGGAGATCCAGCCCGAAATCAAGTTCTTCAAGGGCTGGACCGCCCCCACCCGCGGCATCCAGGACCCCGCCCAGCTGCCCGCCGAGGCCAAATACTACCTGGACGCCCTCACCGCCAGCGTCGACACCCCCATCGCCTACCTCAGCACCGGCCCGGACCGCTTCGAGGGCTACGTGACGCCGGGGAGCTTCCTGGAGCCGCTACTGGCCTAGAGCCGCCACCTCCCCTGAGGGAGTGACCCCTTGATCAAGCGAATTATTCCTCCCATAACCCTCCCGCTCGAGGGGAAGCCAGAGGTTTGCCCCATCCAGGACAACCTGGCTCCCTTCTTCCAGGCCCTGGATGGGCTTGAGCCCTGCGGGCCCCTCGAGGTGGATGCGGCCATCATGGAAGCGGTGGCAAGCCTGGATACGTTGCCCGGGTCCTCGGCAGGCGCTCGCGAAGGAGTCATACGCAACCCGCTCTGCCATCTCGGCCGTCCCCTTTCTCAGGAGGAAGTGCTTACGGGAGTCCTGCCTGACCTGACCCGCAGAATCGTGGCTGCAGTCCAGCCTACGAGGGTGATCCTTTTCGGATCGGCCGCCCGTGGGTGCATGAACCCCGAAAGCGATCTGGATGTCCTTGTCATCGTCCAGGATGGCCGGGACCAGAACCAGGCGTCCAAGGACCTTTACCGCTGTCTGCGAGGCCTGGGTTTCCCCGTTGATGCCCTGGTGATTTGCGAAAGCGACCTGCTCCTCAATGGCAGTGCTTCCTGGATCGTTTACCGCAACGCCCTTGCCGAGGGCAAGGAACTGTACCGTGACCAGTCCCAGGGGGGTAGTATGCCGTGAGCCATTACTTGGCCAAACCACCACGTTATGGTTCAAAATTTGGGAAGACAAGTTATGGTAGTCCGGTCCGTCGGGGAATATTGAATAGCTTATCAAATTAACCGAACAATCGACATACCGACGAACGAAGGACCGGGTGTTAACCAGAAAACAAATTTTGTTGAATTCGTTTTAATTTCGCATATATTGAAAACAGCCAATCCGCCCTCCTCCCGGGAACCAAGGGCGACCTTCTCTTAAAACACTTAATGGTTATTTCCTTATGAATACCAATGCAAGCCTAATTCCCATGAACCGGATCACCCGGGCCATCCTGATGCTCCGCGGAGAAAGAGTCCTGCTCGACCAGGACATTGCAGATCTCTACGGCGTCCCTACCAAGCGCCTGAATGAAGCAGTTAAGCGGAACGGGACACGGTTCCCAGAGGATTTCATGTTCCAACTCAACGAGGAGGAATGGGCGAACTTGAGGTCGCAAGCTGCGACCTCAAGTTCCGGCTCGTGGGGTGGTCGTAGAACGCCACCCTTCGCCTTCACGGAAAACGGAGTGGCTATGCTCTCGTCCGTCCTGAACTCGGAATCGGCTATTCAAGTGAATATAGCCATCATGCGAGCATTCACGGACCTTCGCAGGGTGCTTTCCTCCCACCTGGACCTGGCCAGGAAGCTGGAAGAGCTTGAGAGCAAATACGATTCTCAGTTCAAGATTGTTTTCGAGGCAATTCGCCAACTCATGGCACCAGATCCTTCAAGCAGGAAAAAACCCATTGGTTTTTGAGAGGGCAGGCAGGCCAAGCCCGAGAAGTTACATTCCGCTTTCGGTTTGGGATGGCGCGACAGCCAATCCTTCCAGCCCAGAACGGTGGTATGACTTAAGTTCTGGTTTACCAATCTTCCAATCCCGTCGCCTCAACAAACCTCCCCGGGTCATGGGGGTCAGGCCCATCGCTTGGCCATTCGGGCAACCACGTCCTCGTGTGAACTGACCCGTCCTTCCTGGAAGGCCCGTTCGCCACCGGCCAGTGCTTCCAGGACCTCCAGGCGCTTCAACATGCCACGGTAGGTCCCCATATCAAGCATCACGGCAGCTTCCCTGCCCCGCTCGGTGATGAGGATGGGAATCCGGTCCTCCGGCAGCTGGTCGATGATCTCCACCGCATGGCGTTTGACCTCGGTCACGGACTTGATGCTGGGCAGCATGGCGAACCTCGGCCCCAGAGTGATACTTTTGTCGTTCATTTTCAATCACTTCTGTATCTCAAGGAGCAGCAGCGAGTTCTGGTTCGGGGCCTGCGGCATGGGTCTCTCCCCAGCCCAGGTCAACCCGGACCACCCCACGCTCGAGCAGGACCAGGGCCGCCGTGCCCTCGGCGTTCATGCAGAAATGCCTTGGCGCGCCGAGGGTGGCGCACTCCTCGGGCAGCAGCTCGGGGGCGAAGGTGGCCAGGGGCCCGGGCCGGGGCTCGAACTGGCCGGGTGCGCCCACCAGGAGCCCCAGGCGCTGGGTCGCCGGGGTGTAGACCTGGACCGCGCAGTTCCAGCGGTCCGCGATGTAGAGGGCACCTTGGTGGAAACTGAGGGCTTCCGGTCCGTTGAAGCAGGGGGTGATGGGCCTGATCCGCCTGGGCGCCCCCGGTGGGGGCGGGACGCCCTCGACCGTAGGGCAGCCCACCAGGATGGGGGCCGACCCCTCGGGGGTGATGCGCTTGATGGCGCTCATCTCGCAGGTATAAAGGTCACCCGTCGCGGGGTCCACGGTCAGGCCCAGGGGCTTGAACAGGAAGGGATAGCCCAGGTTGTCCCGGGCGTTCAGCTCGCCGAGGCCGTCGATGGGATCCACCAGGGACCGGACCTCGCCATCCCGGTCGAGCCGCCGCGCGCCACCGGAGGCGAGGCCGGCGGTGCCCATGAACCAGTGGAGGTTCCAGTTGGCGTGGTCAACGACGGACACCTCCCCACTGGGAGCCAGGGCCGCCCCGGTCACCTGGCGGAAGTCCACCTCCGCGGCGGCCCCCGTATAGGCCAGGCCGCGCCCGCCGGAACGGCGCAGGCTCCGGCCCGCGAGGGGCGTCAGGGTGCCGTCCAGGGCCATGGCACAGAGAAACTGGGCGCCGAGCCAGTCGCACTGCCCGAAGCGGTCGCAGGTATCCGGCGCCCGCACCACCGCGACGACGGCAGGCAGCCCGAGGGCGCTGCTCGGCGGCGCCGACGCCAGGACCTCGACACCCAGGCCCGAACAAGCCTGGTCCTCTGGCCCCTCCAGGGCATACCGGCCCTTCAAGGCCAGACGGGTCAACGCCCCCTGGAGATTCACCTTGGCAATCCCTTGCCTGTCCCCCATTAGCCAGAACCCTTCTCCGCCTTCCGTCCCCGCCACGAAGCACACCGCCTGGGCCCCCCACGGCGGTGGCAGCCCGGCACCCACCCAGGTCAGGGCGGGCAGCGACCAGCCCTCCCCCAGGGAGCCACCCAGTACGCTCCCCGTGAGCAGGTTGGCGTGGGGATGACGCTGGGGGACCGGCACCACGGTGATGGGCAGGAGGCCCCGGGCCCCCCCTGGCCCGGTGGCCGCGACATGGAAGGTGCGCTTCTCCAGGAGGAAGGGCGCCTGGTAGACATTGCGCGGCCCGGTGCGCAGCCGGGTGAAGGCGCCCCCCCCGGGTTCAAGGATGGACCACGCCCAGACGCCCGGTGCCCCTCCCTCCCCGTTCAGGGAGGCGAGCAGCGCGCTCGTGCGACCGGAAAGGAGGGTCACAGGCTCATAGGCCACCTGCCTTGAGGGCAGCGAGACCCGGCCGACCGTGGCCCGGGCGGGACGCACCTCGACCTCACGTTCCGTCCAGGGGCCTTCGCTCCCCTGGACCCGCACCCCGATCCTGAAGGTTCGCGGTTCGTCCACCCTCGGGGCCCGGTAGAGATTCCGCGGACCGGACCTCCCCCGCCGGGTGAAGGCCCCCCCGTCCGGCGTCAGGACCGCCCATTCCCATACCGCCACGGCCTTTCCGGGCTGGCTGGCCGTGAGGAGACAGGTACCGAAGGATTCCAGTTCCGCTGGCTCGGCCACGATCTTCACCTGGGCTTGGGCCTCCAAGGCACCCCAGCTGAGGAACAGAGCGAAAGTCAACCGGGCGATGTGGACGGAAGGATCAAGGGGTCGGACCATGGCGGCACCTCCACATTCGGACTTCACTCCGAATGCCGGGGCCGCGCCAAGGGTTCCTTACAGGACCCGGCTCCAGAGAAACGAAAAAGCGCCCCTCGCGGGGCGCTCTTTCTGAACCTGGCTGTTGGCTTATTCGGCCGCGGCTTCGGCTTCCTTGGGCTCGGGTAGGACGTAGTCCACGAGTTCGATGATGGCCATGTCGGCCGCGTCGCCCAGACGGTGGTCCGTCTTGAGGATGCGGGTGAAGCCGCCGGGACGGCCTTCGAAGCGGGCCGTGAAGGCCTTGTCGAAGAGCTTTTCCACGGCCTTCTTGCTGCCCAGGCGGGCCATGGCCAGGCGCCGGTTGGCGACGGTGTCATGACGGCCGAGGGTGATGAAGGGCTCCACGAAGCTGCGGAGCTCCTTGGCCTTGACGAGGGTGGTCTGGAGCCGCTCATGCTCGATGATCGAGATGGCGAGCCCCTTCATGAGGGCCTTGCGCTGGTTGGTGGTGCGGCCAAGGCGCTTGCCGGAACAATTGTGACGCATGGGTAAGCTCCTTAGACTTCTTGTTCGATGCGCATGCCCAGGGACAGGCCGATGCGGGCGAGCTCGTCCTTGATCTCCTGGAGCGACTTCTTGCCGAAGTTCTTGGTCTTCATCAGTTCGGCTTCCGTGCGCTGGACCAGTTCGCCGATGGTGGTGATGTTGGCGTTCCGGAGGCAGTTGTTGGCCCTGACGGAGAGTTCAAGCTCTTCCACGGACTTGCCCAGCATGCCGTTGACACCCTCGGTGGTGAGGATGGTGGCGCCCTGCTCGGTTTCGACCGCGTCCTCGTCCTGGCGGGCGAAGATGAGGAAGTGTTCACGGAGGATCAGCGCGGAGTCACTGACGGCATCCTTGGGGTCCACGGTCCCGTTCGTCCACACCTGGAGGGTGAGCTTCTCGTAGTCCGTGCTGTGGCCCACGCGGGCCGGCTCGACGATGTAGTTGACGCGCAGGATCGGGCTGTGGTTGGAATCGAGGGGAATGAACCCCAGGCCCAGCTTCTCGTCCAGGTTGCGGTCGGCGGTGACGAAGCCGCGGCCCATGGAGACCTGGATCTCCATCTCGAGCTCGCCGTCCTCGCCCAGCGTGGCGATGTGCACGTCGGGGTTCATCACTTCCACGTTCTGGTTGCAGCGGATGGACCCGGAGGTCACCACGCCTTCGCCCTTGTGGCTGATGGTCACGACCTGCGGCTGGGAGGAGTGGAGCTTGAAGGGGATTTCCTTCAGGTTCAGGAGGATGTGGGTGATGTCCTCCCAGACCCCGGGCATGGCGGTGAATTCGTGCTGCACGCCCTTGATCCGGACGTTGGTGACCGCCGCCCCCTGGATGCTGCTGAGCAGCACCCGGCGCAGGGCGTGGCCGCTGGTGGTGGCGAAGCCGCGTTCGAAGGGGTAGGCGACGAACTCGCCGTACGAGCCCGTCTTGGAGCCCGCAGTAACCTCCGCGAAACGCGGCCGCTGGAAATCGCTGATGTTCAGCATTCCTGTCCCCTTACTTGCTGTAGAGTTCGACGATCAGCTGCTCGTTGATGTCTAGAGGAACATCTTCCCGCTTGGGAACCGCGATGACGGAGCCCTTGAAGGCGCCGGCGTCGAGGGTGAGCCACTGGGGAATTCCGCGGCCAGCCGCGGTTTCCAGGGAGGATTTCACGAAATCGTTGGCCTGGGCCTTCACCGAGATCTCGATGGTCTGGCCGGCCTTCGTCTGGAAGCTGGGAATGTCGACCCGCTTGCCGCTGACGAGGATGTGGCCGTGCATGACCATCTGGCGGGCGGCGGCGCGGCTGGGGGCGAACCCGAGCCGGAACACGACGTTGTCCAGGCGGCTTTCCAGGAAGGACAACAGGTTGTGGCCCGTCACGCCCTTCTTGCTGTCGGCACGTTCAAAGTAGAGGCGGAACTGCTTTTCCAGCACGCCGTAGATGCGCTTGACCTTCTGCTTCTCGCGGAGCTGCAGGGCGTAGCCGGTGGGCTTCTTGGCCTTGGCGGCACCGTGCTGTCCGGGGATCTTGCCCTTGCGGGTCTCGAAGGAGCACTTTTCCTTGAAGCAGCGTTCGCCCTTCAGATAGAGCTTCATACCCTCGCGACGGCAGAGGCGGCAAACGGCGTCTTGATATCGAGCCATGGTTCTCCTCCTCTCTTAAACCCGGCGCCGCTTGGGAGGGCGGCAGCCATTGTGGGGAATGGGGGTGACGTCGCGGATGCTGGTCACGGAAATGCCGGCGGCGTTCAGGGCGCGGATGGCGCTTTCGCGGCCAGCCCCGGGACCCTTGACGCGGACGTCAACGGAACGGATGCCCTGCTCCTTGGCAGCCTCGGCGGCGACGCCCGCCGCGATCTGCGCGGCGAACGGCGTGCCCTTGCGGGTGCCGCGGAAGTTCTGGTTGCCGCTGGAGGCCCAGCTGAGCATGTTCCCCAGGGGGTCAGAGATGGAAATGATGGTGTTGTTGAACGAGGCCTGGATGTGCGCCACGCCGTGGGGGACGTTCTTCTTTTCTTTCTTCTTGACCACCTTCTTGCCGGCGGTCTTCGACTGAGTCTTAGCCATATCAGTTCTCCAACCCTACTTCTTCTTGCCGGCGACGGTCTTGCGCTTGCCCTTGCGGGTCCGCGCGTTCGTGTGAGTGCGCTGTCCGCGGACCGGAAGGCCCTTCCGGTGGCGAAGCCCCCGGTAGCAGCCGATGTCCATGAGGCGCTTGATATCCATGCCAATGTTCTTGCGAAGATCACCCTCGACCGTCTCTTCCGCCGTGATGACGCGGCGGATGCGGCCGATCTCGTCCTCGGTGAGATCGCGCACCTTGGTGCCGAAGTCGACCTTGGCGCGGGTCAGGATGCTCTGGGCCTTGGGGCGGCCGATGCCATAGATGTACGTGAGAGCGATCTCGACGCGCTTGGCAATGGGCAGATCTACACCTGCGATGCGTGCCATGCTTACTCCTTAACCTTGGCGCTGTTTGTGCTTGGGATTTTTCTTGCAGATGATCCGGTTGATTCCTTCACGGCGGACCACTTTGCAGTGTTCGCACAACTTCTTGATGCTTGGCCTGACTTTCATGGGTTGCCCCCAGGGGAACGTGATGGGTTACTTGAATCGGTAGATGATCCGGCCGCGGCTCAGATCGTAGGGGGTGACTTCGACCAGCACCCGGTCGCCCGGGAGGATGCGGATGAAGTTCTTGCGCATCTTGCCGCTGATGTGGGCCAGCACCTGGTGTTTGTTCTCCAGTTCCACGCGGAACACGGCATTGGGCAAGGATTCCACCACTGTGGCTTCGAGCTCAATGGCTTCTTCTTTGCTCAAGCTTGCTCCTGAAACAGATCGAGAATGGAGGCGTGGATCTCGTCCGGAGAACGGTTACCGTCCACGGATCGATAGAACGGCGTCCCCTGGTAGTGGGCCTTGAGGGGCTTGAAGGTCGAATAGAACTCGGCCATCCGGCTCCTGAAGGCTTCAGGGCAGTCGTCGGCGCGGTGCTTCAGCGGGCTGAGGCAGATATCGCAGACGCCATCCTGATGGGGGCGGTGGGTGACCATGTGAAAGATGGCGCCGCACTTGTTGTTGCTGCAAACCATACGATCGACCACCCGGGCTTCCAGAACCGGCTCGGGGACCTCGATGTCGACCACGTATCCAAGGCCGATTCCCTGGGAGGAGAGGAAAGTCTCCAAGGACTCAGCCTGCTGTAGGGTGCGTGGGTAGCCATCAAACAACACGTTCTCGGTCTCATCCTGCAGCCGCGCGAAAACGAGGCCGTTGACCGTGTCGTCATCCACAAGTTTGCCAGAAGCCATGTCGGCTTTGGCCCGAAGGCCAATCTCCGTCTCTTTCGAGACGGCTTCTCTGAGAATATCACCTGTTGACAGGTGCAGCAAAGATCTTTTTTGCACCAGGCGCTTGGCCTGGGTGCCCTTCCCGCTGCCCGGCGCGCCGAGCAGGATGTGAACGTGTCTCATGTCGTCTTCACCTCCGATCGTGCCAGGCGACCGCCACGGATGCGACCCTTCTCCATGAAACCGTCGTAGCGACGCATCACCTGGAAACTTTCGATCTGCGAGACAGTGTCCATGGCCACACCCACCACGATGAGGAGGGAGGTGCCACCGAAGTAGAAGTTCATCCCCGGCATGCTGTTGGTGATGACGAGCGGAACAATGGAGACCACGGCGAGGTAGACAGCCCCCGCGAAGGTGAGTTTGGACAGGATGCTGTCCATGTACACACTGGTTTCCTTGCCCGGACGGATCCCGGGGATGTAGCCTCCGGACCGCTTCATGTTGTCGGCGGTCTCGTCGGGGTTGAAGACGATGCTGGTGTAGAAGAAGGCGAAGAAGATGACCACGCCCACGAAGATCGGGGTGTAGGTCCAGAAGTGGCTCTGCGGGCTGATGTAGCTGGAGGCCTTGCCCAGCCATTCCCAGCGGGTGAACTGGGCGATGGTGGCGGGGAAGAAGATGACCGAACTGGCGAAGATCACGGGCATGACGCCCGCGGTGTTCACCTTCAGGGGCAGGTACGAGCTCCGCTGGCTGGCCATGCGGCTTGAGTCCACACGCCGGGCATAATGGATCGGAATGTTCCGGTAGGCGCTCTCCACGAGCACCACCGCCAGGAGCACCACGGTCATGGCGGCCAGGAGGAGGATGAACACGCCCGGAGGCGCCACGTTGCCCTGGTTGCGGATGGAGGCCAGGAACATGGTGCCGATCGTCTCGCAGGCCTTCGGGAGACCCGAGACGATGCCCGCGAAGATCAACAGCGAGATGCCGTTGCCGATGCCCCGTTCCGTGATCTGCTCGCCCAGCCACATGACGAAGAGGCTGCCCACCGAAAGGGTGAAGGCGCAGAGGATCTTGAAGCCGAGTCCCGGGTTGATGACGACGTCGGGCAGGCTCTGGGCCATGGCGGAGATGCCGAAGCCCTGGATGAAGGCCAGCAGCACGGTGAGGTAGCGGGTCCACTGGTTGATCTTGTTGCGCCCGGCCTCCCCTTCCTTCTTCTGGAGGTTCTCCAGGGTCGGGACCACCGCGCCCATGAGCTGGAGCACGATGCTGGCGGTGATGTAGGGGGTGATGCCCAGCGCGAAGACCGAGAACTTCTTGAAGGCCCCGCCCGAGAAAAGATCCACCACGTTCAGCAGATCCCCCGCCTTGCCGATGTTCTTGGCCAGCATCTCGGCGTTGACGCCGGGCACCGACACATGCACACCCAGGCGATAGATGAACAGCATCACCAGGGTGAACAGGAGACGCTTGCGTAGCTCGGGGTTCGCGAACAGCTGGCGGATCTTTTCCATTTAATTCAAATCCTATTTTCGGGTGTTCAGTTGGCCGGCGTGGCGCAGGGCGGTTCCTGAATAGTGCCGCCAACAGCCAGGATGGCTTCACGAGCACCCTTGGTGACGCGGTCGGCCACGACGGTCAGCTTGACCGTCAGTTCGCCGCGCTTGAGGACGACGATGCCGCCGATCTTGGGTTCCGCGAGGTTCTTGTCGCGCAGGGACTCCAGGCACACCGTCTCGCCCTCGGCGAAGTGGGTGGACAGGAAGTCCAGGCCCAGCTCCTGCAGCTTGATGGCGTGGATGTTGGTGAAGCCGCGCTTGGGGAGGCGACGGTGGAGGGGCATCTGGCCGCCTTCGAAACCGCGCTGCGAGCTGTAGCCGCGGCGGGATTTCTGGCCCTTTTCGCCGGCTCCGGCGGTCTTGCCGTTGCCGGAGCCCTTGCCGCGCCCGATGCGCTTGCGGTTCTTCGTGGCGCCCTCTGCGGGCCTGAGTTCGTTGAGTTTCATGACTTACCCCTTCACCGCGACGTCGATGAGGTAGGGAATGCGCTTGACCATGCCATGCACATTCGGCGTGTACTCGCACTCGCGCTGGTCGCCGACCTTCTTGAGGCCGAGGGTGGCCACGAAGGCGCGGTGCTTGGGCACGGTGCAGATGGTGGAGCGCTTCAGGGTCAGGACGACCTGCTTGCCGAGATTCTGGGACATTTAGGCCTCCGCCTGATCCACGCCACGGTTGGTCATGACCGTGTAGGGATCCATGAGGTTCCGGAAACCCTCGAAGGTGGCGCGAACCACGTTGTGGGGGTTGGAGGAACCGAGGCTCTTGGTGAGCACGTTGTTGATGCCGACGGCTTCCATGATGGCGCGGACCGCGGCGCCGGCGATGATGCCGGTGCCCTCGGGGGCGGGCTTCATGAGCACGGAGCCGGAGCCGAAGCGGCCGGTGATGGGATGGGGCAGGCTGCCGGTGGGGCTGACGGGGACCTTGATCATGTTCCGCTTGGCGCTCTCGATGCCCTTCTTGATGGCGGAGGGCACTTCGAGGGCCTTGCCAAGGCCGAAACCGACCTTGCCGTGGCCGTCGCCCACGACGACCAGGGCGCTGAAGGAGAAGTTCTTGCCTCCCTTGACGACCTTGGTGACGCGGCCAACGTAGATGACCTGGTCCTTCATCTCACCGGAATCCTGCGAGTTGGGCTTGGTGTCTGGTGCATTGTATGCCATGTTCCTCACCCTCCTAGAACTGGAGCCCGGCAGCCCGGGCGCTGTCAGCCAGCGCCTTGACGCGGCCGTGATAGACATAACCGTTGCGGTCGAACACCACGGACGTGATGCCAGCCTCCTTGAGGCGAGCGGCGATGCTCTCCCCGACGGCCTTGGCGGCGGCGATGTTCGAGCCGCTCGTGAGAACTTCCCGGAGCCCCTTCTCGAGGGAGCTGGCGGCGGCGATGGTGACACCCTTGGTGTCGTCCACGGCCTGCACGTAGATCCGCTTGAGGGACTTGTAGATGGTGAGACGGGGACGCTCGGGGGTGCCGGAAATGCGGCCCCGGATGCGGTTCTTGGTCTTTTGGCGGCGAAGCGCGAGATCGTTGGCCATGGTTTCTCCTACTTCCCGGTCTTGCCGGCCTTGCGGCGGATGACTTCACCCGTGTACTGGACGCCCTTGCCCTTGTAGGGTTCCGGCTTGCGGTACTTGCGGATGTCCGCGGCCACCTGGCCAACGAGCTGACGGTCAATGCCGGTCACCACGAGGTGGGTGTTCTTCTCGACCGCGATGGTGATGCCCTGGGGGGCGATGTAGTGGATGGGGTGGCTGTAGCCGAGGTCCAGACGCAGGTCCGCACCTTCCATCGCCGCCTTGTAGCCGACGCCGACGATGTCCAGTTCCTTCTTCCAGCCCGTGGTCACGCCGGTGACGGCGTTGTTGATCAGGGCGCGGGTCAGGCCGTGGAAGGCCCGGTTCTGGGCTTCGTCGTTGA
>Ga0316217_10002179_pt1 | contig 24015 bp, 19 predicted proteins | sample 1anoAmetaG_FD_203633 | JGI IMG/M metagenome (GOLD analysis project Ga0316217, IMG submission 203633) | Freshwater microbial communities from Trout Bog Lake, Wisconsin, USA - 1anoA | ecosystem: Environmental > Aquatic > Freshwater > Lake > Hypolimnion/Profundal zone | place: USA: Wisconsin...
AAACGCCGTTGAAGGTGGTGGTGAATTCCGCAGCCGAATTGGCAGGAAACGCCGTCACCCCGGCAGGAGCGTTGTTGGTGCGGGTGCCGATTCCCAATATGAGGCTGCCGTTCAACGAAGGTGTCCCGCCTAGGGGTACGCCCTGTAACTGCACCAGTACTCCGTTGTTATCCTGGGGAAGCAGCGCAACAGGGTTCGTTACCTGGCTGGCGAGAGGGACAGACGTCCCGCTGCAAACCGATCCGATGCAGCTGTAATAATTTCCATTATTCGAGCTTGAAGTACAGGTGTCTCCGCAGTCTTGCGCGAAGAGCCCGACTCCCAGGACACCGGTGAACCCGGCATTCGCGGCGCTGGTGTCTGCTTGCCGGCATCCCCTACTGCGGGTCCCGAAGGTTGAGTCGATGACCTGAATCGGCACTTGGACCGCGGGCTCGCTTCCCAGGGTAACGGTTGCTATCTGTACCGGACCCCAGTCCGAAGAGCCGTCGGCATACTGGACACATTCGGCTAAAGCCCCGGAACCTGCCGTCACTTGGGTCAGAGAAACGTTGCTGAGGGCTTGTTTGAAAATTCGCAGACCGTAACTACCGGTATCCAGAAGGATGTCGTTAATCACCTGGCAGTTTGAGGTGCCCGGGGTGCAAACGGTTACGCTGACACACGGTTTGTTGAAATAGCCGCCAGAGGTCGCGCTGGAGCAAAGCGACCCGTTAACCGTAATGGGCATAACGTTTACCTGGCCAGAACTTCCGGCTGTGACCGTCAGGATGGTCGATCCCGAAACGCTTCCCTGGAGGGGCTGGGTAATCGAAACCATCAGCGTGATGGTGGTTGTGCCGGCGGAAACGGGGGTGGCCTTGCCGTTGCTGCCACTAGTATTACTGATGGTGGCCACCGCGGGGGACGACGAACTCCATGTTCCCGTAGCCGTCAGGTTCTGAGTCGTTCCGTCCGAGAACGTTCCGGTGGCGCTGAACTGCATTGGCGTACCAAGGGCTGTGCCCGGGTTGGCAGGAAGGACAGCGACTGAGGAGAGTGTCGCCGCTGTGACCGTCAGGCTCGCTGAGGCCGATATGCTGCCCGACACGGCCGTGATGGTGGTGATGCCCGGGGCGAGGGAAGTAGCCTTGCCGTTGCTACCGGCCAGGTTACTTATGGTAGCGACGGATGAGGCTGACGAACCCCAGGTAACCGAGGCAGATATGTCCTGGGTGGTGTTGTCTGAGAAGATCCCCGTGGCGCTGAACTGTTGAGCCGTCCCTAGGGCGATGGTGGAGGTTGCCGGCCTGACGCTGATCGACACCAGGGTTGCCGAGGTGACGGTAAGAGCTGTGCTGCCCGAGATGGTGCCGGAGGTGGCCGTGATGGTGGTTGTCCCTGCCGTTTCTGCGGTAGCGTGCCCGGTGGCGTCGATTGCCGCCACGCTGCCGCTCGATGAGGTCCAGTTGACCGAGGAGGTAAGATCCAGGGTCGTGCCGTCCGAGTAGGTTCCCGTGGCGCTGAATTGCTGTACTGTTCCTCGGGCTAGACTTGGGTTTGCCGGAGTGACGGCAAGGGAGACCAGTGTCCTTGACGTGGCAACGGCGCTGCTACCGCTGCCACTTCCACCACCGCAACCGGAGATCGCGAGGAACGACAGCAACAATATTAAGAGTTTATTTAATCGCATTGAGATTTACCCCCGTCGGTACCAAGCCCGGCACATAGGCTCGTCCCCGAAGATTGCGCATGTGGCCCCATGTCTCAACGACAATGTTGTCGGTGACGAGGCGTTGACGCCTATGTCCTCGTCTACGTTCGGCTTTTTGTTGGGCAGCCGAGTACTCGTCTCCGTACGAGCCGAGCAGTTGCGTAAGGTCCGGGTAGGTATTGCCGTTCCAGGCGACGCCGAAAACGATGCCGGAAGGTGAAACGTACTCCCGCACAGTCGTCGCGGCTGATACCACCTCTTGTACTGTATAACCTGGATAGGATGCCGTGGCGCGAGAGACCGCCTGGAGTGCCTTCCTGTCAGAGGTAATGGTGTCTGCGCTGCCACCTAGGGCGGCCTGAGCCGATTGGGCGCACGCGAGGACTACGGCAAACAGCAGGTAACCTGCAATGATACGGGTTCGCTTCATAAATCAATCTCCTCCACCTACGACTTTTACGTAAATAGGGGGTTGCCCATTCACTCCTGGTTCAGGGACGGCTATGTGCACTGCTGCTCCGGATCACCTCGCCGGAAATGGACACCAACGCGACAACCAGACTTCGCCCCAAGTCGTTTCCTATGGTTTCGAGGGTAACTGCCGGGGCCTCACTGGTGACCTCGCTCCGCTTGATTCCCATGCGGTCGAGAACGAGAGTTTCCTTTTTGTACCAGATATGCTCTTCCGGTCGGCTCAGCACGTCAATAACGACCTCCAGATAGACCTTGAGCATGTTGTCATCACCGCCAAGTTCCAGCAGTTGCTGCTCTATGCCGCCAAGCATCTCTTCCAGGCCGGAAATATCCAACTTCTCACTGCTAGGAGATGCGTTGAATCCCCAGCCTCCGCGCTGCAACAAATTGAGCTTTGACTGAAGGAGCGAGCGGCGACGTTCGAGTTCGTTACGCTCCCCCTTCACCATGGTGATGCATGTAAGAGCAAGACCCAAAAGATGGTCGTAAGCCCTCCGTTTCAGTTGGCGACGGGTCTGGCGTTCGCTTGCCGACGGGTCAATCAGGCGACTAGCCTCGAAACTGACCGCGATCTGGGGAACGTCGCGCAGAACGATATCGCCAGTCAGTTCGGCGCCCATAAATATCTTCTGGTGCTTCTCCAGAGCAAGAAGGGCGGTGACACAAGGAAAGGCATCAGTCTGCGCGCGCAGGAAGTCCGCCAGGTTTCGGTCTCCCTCAATAAGCTCCCGGACCTCTGTGCTGGATATGAAAAGGGTGCGCAGCAGGGGGGCGTCGCGATAGCTGTCGGGTGCCATGCTTATTGGCTGTGCCATGCCATCAACCAGCGCTACCACGTAATCAATGGCATGTACGACCGCCGGCCTCAATCTCCGCTTGTAACCGGAAACAGCGCGAAGCCACGGGTCGGTTCCATCCACCGTTCGCTCGATGGCAGCCTTTACGAGTGACTCTGGATAAACGCTAGCTGTGGTCGAGTCACCGAATATTGAATGCAGGAACCTCAGCATATCTCACCTTGGAGCGCCCAACAGTAGTGTGTCAAGACTGACTACGCCTCTTCGTACACTTCCTAGCATTGGACATCTGCCTCGCTTACTGTACTTTTGAGCTTTATCCTTGATTGCTGGAATGCTGTGGACGCCTTCAGATATTCATTCCAAGCATCAGATATCTCAGCTGCACTTTTGTCCTCAGCGTAAATGCCTTTTTTATAATAGCTAAGCTGTAACGATTGGTACTTGCTTTCTTTAAGCATGCAATCAACTAAGGCTGCCAGAGCAATATCGCATTCTTTCAAAAACAGCGCCATTCGCTCTGGATTTTCAAAACTATCAGCTAAATTACGGATGTATGCGCGTGAATCCTCTAAATCATCAAACCGCCTGTAATCTGTTTTCATAGGGAAATCTTCCTTCTTCCCCTTCGCTATAAGTCGGACGTTGATTGATAAACGCGGGCAGCCTGAGCTGTTGCCGCGTTCCGGCCTATCTCCGGGCTTACTGATGCTTTTAATTGTGCTCTACCTTACGCGCATTGCCGCGGAATTCGGGACGGTGCATCCGTCCGGCATAATGCGCTCCATCATGCTGGTATCGTTTGAATTCTGCGTCACGATAATACCGGATATTGGCAATCCCGAACCTGAGCAAAACGGGCGGGAAGTATCTTCTGGCGGCTAATACCCAAGGGCCGTTGTAAAATGGTCCGCGATACCAGCGGCCTCCGTAAAAATAGAAGTACTCGCTTCCGGTATAGACCAGGTCATAGGGAACTCCGACCGCAACATACAGGTTGAGCGCAGGCGAATAGATGAACTGTGGAGCGGTTTCGAAATAGACTTCCTGCGGGGCCGGATACATTCCCGGGTCCGGCGCCATTTCGGGCGGGGGAGCAGGGGCGTCGAGGGGGGGTACATCCGTTTGGGCCATAATCGCAGGCGGCGGGGGTGGCGGGGCGGCGACTACTGGCCGCGGAGGTGCGGCTTCAACCCGAGGACGGTATCCGGGGACCTGATTCCCGTCGGCATACATGCACTGGACATAGGCATTATCATATCGGCGCTGAGATTCCCTGGCAGACACCCGTCCCGAGTCGGAGCCGGCCGCAGTCCCGAATAGAAGACCGGTTGCAGCGCCAATAGCGGCACCAGCTCCTGCGTGGCCGGAGGCTGATCCTAAGGCGGCACCCAGTCCTGCTCCTATTGCCGTGCCTGCAACCGCGCCTGTTCCTACGCTTTTATCGTAGGAATCCTGAGTTGCCATCCCCATCTGTTTTTCAGCCCACTGCCTACAGGTTGCGTCTTCTGCCTGGAAGGCATCAAAAGACTTACCTTGGGCTGGGAGTACGTTTACGCTTGGGCCCGTTGGCAGGGTAGCGCAGCCGCCTAAAATGAGCAGCATGTTTACTATGGCGAGGTTCTGTTTGTATCTCATGGCAATCATACCTCCTTGTGGCACTAGCCGAACAGTCAGGTAGCTACGGGAATACTCCGTACCCAACACTGGTAGTTTCGTATGATTCAACAGATATCACTCAAATGAGAAAGTAATGTGTAAGAAAAATGAAGTTTGGGCGTATCGAATGGTTGGGGGGCGTTTGCCGATCCGACAGGATAAAACCCATTATTTCAGGTGGCTAGCGCGGGGGACGTGAGAGCCGATCTGCTGAGCTTCGGGTTCTCCGGAAAGCGAGGTGTGTTATGATTTTATTGATCAATCGGTGGAAGTGTATTTCGCTAGCTGACTGCGAGTTTCGATCAGCTCTATAATCATACGTTCTTGATTAAGGATCAAGCGACGTATTTTGGAAAGTGTCATAGATGTAGTCAGAAATGAAAGCAACCGCATGAACGTTTCCCAGTAGATGAAGTATGCGCTTGAATAAGGATGATGCGTGAAAAGATCTGACAGATACCAGCAGATTGCGGCGGCAATAGCGATGCAAAAGCCGTCTTTTGCACCACAATACCACGCGGAGATAGCTACCGGTATAAAGTAGAATATGAAGAAACCGAATTCGTAACCGGTAATATAGTCAATCCATCCGATCAAAAGAAGAACCGTCAAGCTGACGACTCGCACGGCACCAGTGTATTTTTCAAAGGTTGTTGGGTGGGAAAATCTGTTTTTTGCACTAAAATTGTCGAGGCTGAATGTGCTGTTTCGCATTTTTCACACCCTTGCGGCCATTAATACGGCACCTCAAATTTGTATCCAACGCCATAAAGAGAATGAATGATTTCCGCCTCGGGCATCACGATTGAAATCTTTTTACGCAGATTCTTGATGTGGCTGTCGACCGTCCGGTCACCTACAAAACGATGATCGGGGTAGATGTGATTTATGAGTTGCTCCCGGCCATATATGCGACCGGGGCTGGCAGAAAGAAAGCTAAGCAGCTTGAACTCGACCACGGTAAGATCCAACTCCTGGCCACTAAGGGTTGCCGAATAACGGCTCTCGTCCAAATGAAGAAAGTGGTTTACATCCTGCGGTCGCTGACTGCCGGTTCTCCGCAGCACAGTCTTGACGCGGGTGACGACCTCCCTGGGACTGAATGGTTTGCAAATATAATCATCGGCCCCAAGTTCCAGGCCGAGAAGACGATCGACCTCCTCAACTCGGGCAGTGACCATAATGATGGGTACCTTTGAAAACGTCCGGATATCATTGCAGATATCCATGCCGTCCCGTCCGGGAAGCATCAAGTCGAGTAGAACAAGGGCTGGTGGGTTTTCTCGGATCAGTGGCAGGACAGCAAGTCCGTTATCAACCCATTGCTGCTCATATCCTGCCTGGCTAAGATAGTTGCCAAGGAGTGTCGCCAATTTGGGTTCGTCTTCAACAATCAGGATCAGGTTATTCATAATTACCCTCAAGGTCCCTTAAATTGCAGCGTTCATCATGGACAATACCGTTATTTCGAAAGATTGCAAAGTAAAAAACTCTCACCATTTGTCAGAATCCGGCGCAAGCGACCTGCTGCCTTTGTGGTAGCATTCAGGATCTTCTCTTACTTTTGGCAGAAATCCAAAAAATTGGGCGGAGGCTCTTCTTGAAATGAATAAATCCATATTTACTGCATATTTATTCCATATTTGCGGCAGATGCTACTACAGGGGAAGATTCGGCACCTACGCCGAAAGGTGCAACTTTCGCCGGCTCACTGATTTTGTTTTAACCGAGTGCGAACCCGTGTAGCGTCAATACTGGGGCTGACCATGAATAAAACACTGGAACTGCTTGAGAAGCTGCCTGATCGAGTAAAGGTGGGCAGCTGCCTGCTGGCAAGCCTGATTCTGGGAACGGCGGATTACATCACCGGAGATTTTTCTCTTATGATGTTCTATTTTGTTCCGATCGCCTTCGCCTCATGGTTCATCGGCAAAAAGGCCGGCTTTTGGATGTCGATGCTTTGCAGCTTCGAACTTTTCATCGTCAACATGCTCCTCGCTCCGAAAGAGGTGCCGTTTCTGAGTATACGGTCCTGGAACGCTCTTATGGAAGCAGGCTATCTGCTTCTGGTCGGATATTTGGTATGCACCGTGAGGGCCGAGATGGAGCTTGCCAGCCAAAGGTCCAAAGAGCTGGAAGCTGCCAACCTGGAACTTGAAGCCTTCAATTTCACGGTAGCCCACGACCTGCGCAAACCTTTGGCCGTGGTCAATAGCTATTGTCAGGCGATCCAGGAATTGTATGGCGGCCAGTTCGACGAGCAAGGCAACCGTTACCTACAGGAAGCTTACAATGGTACCTTGCGCATGAACCGGCTCATCGACGCGCTGCTAAATTTCTCACGGATGAGCTACCTCGAGCCTCGCCGGGAATTGGTGGATCTCAGCGCTCTGGCGCAGGAGGTGGCGGCGACGCTCAGGCTGGCCGAGCCTAGGAGGAAAGTTGATTTTCGGATTGCCGACGGCATTGCGGCTAATACTGATGCCAACCTGCTGAGGGTGGTCCTGGAAAACCTGCTAGGCAACGCATGGAAGTACACCGGCACGCGGAAAGAGGCGGTCATAGAATTTGGAGCCATGATAATGGACGGACAACAGGTTTATTTCGTTCGGGACAACGGTGCCGGCTTTGACAAGGCGAACGCTGAAAAACTATTCATGCCGTTCCAGCGCTTGCCCGGCGCCGAAGAATGCAGAGGCTTCGGCATCGGTCTGGCCACGGTGGAGCGGATCGTAAGACGCCAAGGCGGGAAGATATGGGCGGACGGTGACCCGGGTCAGGGAGCGGTATTCCATTTCACGCTGAGTTGTGATTAATTAGATTGGGCAGCTCCAATTCCGTCACCACAAATAGAACTTCTTTGGGAGTTGATTCGATGTCGATCAGGGATTTTGATTCAATCAGAAAGATAGTACAGGACTTTTTTGGCGGGGCGTACTTTTCCATTGTCAGGGAGAGTGCTACGCCGGGTGGATATGGACAATGCGGCAATATCCTGGTCCGGAAGATAACGAGAGGGTTGGTCACCTATGACATGGTTCTGCAAAGAACCGGTTTGGTATTCAGCGCTATCGAAATTGCGCTAGCGGGTGAAGTGGCGGGAGCTTTTCAAACCTTTTTTCCAACTATCACTAAGGGTAGTGGAGTAAGCGATTTCAGAGCAGTCATGTTGCCATCACTTCTTGATGTTTCCATCTCTAGCTATTTGAGGTCGGATCGGCGCCTCGCCTTTTGGTCGATACAAAAATTGCTTCAAATACTTAAGGACCTTTCCTTCCAGAAGTATGAAGGGAAACAGGCTACGACTGGATTCATCGTGTACCGCAAAAACATCGAAGAGTTCAACGTGGCATGCAGCATATCGGATTGCCTGATGCTTGATTTCAATCCGGGTATCTGTATCTCTCCCGATTTTTTTCAGAGTCCGTCGGCCTATCGACTCGTAAATGGCCTCGGGACGTATTACGCCTGCAATATCAGGCTGCAGGCTACCGGAATGATAAAATTCATGAACTACGGGAGCCGGGATGCCATTGAGCGCCTCAGCATGCGCGACACCATGTCCCTTCTCAAAAAGGCCGGGCCGGGGGCGTTCGCCGCGAGCGTCACGCCGGCATCTGAATTGGAAATATTGACCTGCCCGGATATCATCTTCGCCTGGCGCAAAGGGCACTGGAGTCTTTTCGATCCTGGGATTTACCGGCATTTCCTTTCGGGTTACCTGGACGTAAAAGAAACAGAATCGCTCATAGCTACCATTTACTCCCTGTCAAAACTGAGGCTCGGGGCGATTGTTCTTATAGCCGAAGAGAGCGTCCTGTCCTCAGGAAACTTGCAGAAAGGGACGGCCAGCGGCAAGGACCATCTCAGCCGCTTGATCCTCGGCTCTTTTAAGAATAAAACTATTACAGACCTCAAGCAGTCGGGAGAGCTGATCAGCATCCTGTCTACGGATGGAATGACCTTGTTCAACAAAGACGGTGTTCTTGTTGATGCAGGAATAATTATCAACACCTGCACGACTGCCGGACTGGTGACAGGGGGAGGTCGCACAACCGCGGCAACTGCGGCCTCCGGGTTCGGAAAGGTCATCAAGGTTTCAGAGGACGGGCCGGTGGAGCTCTATGAAAACGGGAACCGCATGTACCGATTCGGCTGATGGCACAATATCTCCAGCCGGATGAAAAAAGAGGAATAAGCCATGAGGATACTGATAGCCGAAGATGACCCGAGTTTCCGGCGGTTGCTGGAAGACAAGCTGAAAATGTGGGGATACGATGTTGTCGTCGCTGAGAATGGCGATGCGGCGTTGCAGATTCTACAATCCGAAGACTCACCGAGAATCGCCATACTCGACTGGATGATGCCGGGCAAGGATGGAGTGGAAGTATGTCGGGAGGTTAGGGAAATGAGGGCCGAACCCTATGTGTACCTGATTCTTTTGACGTCCCAGCAGCGTGACGAAGATCTCGTTATCGGCATGGAGGCCGGGGCCGACGACTACATAACCAAGCCTTTCAAGCACCACGAGCTACGGTTGCGCCTGAGGGCGGGCAGGCGCATCGTCGAATTGCAAAGCGAACTGACTGCGTCCCGGGATACCTTCCGGACCAAGGCCTCTCACGACTCGCTCACTGGCCTCTGGAACCATGGGGAGATACTCCACATCCTCGACAAGGAACTGGCCAGGGCCGAGCGGGAAGATAGATGCATCGGTGTGATCATGGCCGACATCGATTTCTTCAAAAAGGTCAATGATGCCTACGGTCATCTGGCGGGTGATGTGGTGCTGCATGCAACAGCCGCTAAGATGCATGCCATGATGCGGTCGTATGATTTCGTCGGGCGCTATGGCGGAGAGGAATTCCTGGTGATTCTCAGCGATTGCTGCCAGGAGTTTGCCGCATCTTTTGCGGAAAGACTACGGGTGAGCGTCAGCGGTGACAGAGTTAACACGCCGGAAGGCATGATACCGGTAACCCTCAGCTTCGGTGTGGCTGTGAGCAACTGTAACAAGAGGAAGGATGCGGGTTCCCTGGTGAAGGCTGCTGACGAAGCACTGTACCGCGCCAAAGAAAAGGGTCGTAACCGTGTGGAGGTTGCCCCGATATGAATCACACATTTCCCTTAAATCCTTGTCGTGTCCAGCTGCGACTTGAGTAATAACTCGACTATACTGACGAATTCGTTGGTGGCAAACGGCTTTTGCAGATAGTGAATGCCTTCCTCCAGCGCCGATTGCTGGGCGATGCCACTTCTGGTATATCCAGACATGTAAAGCACCTTTAGTCCTGGATAACGGTCCTGAAGACGACCGTACAGTTCGGGGCCAGTCATGTAAGGCATGATTACATCCGTCACTAACAGGTCCAGCAAGCGCCCCTCGCTCATTTCCAGCGCTTTTTTCGGATCTTCCGCTACCAATACCTCGAAACCCTGTCGAGTCAGCAATTCGTCGACAAGGCTCCTCACCATCGCGTTGTCCTCCACCAGCAGGATGGTGCGACGGTCCCCGATAAGTGTCACCTGCTCGTACTCGGCAGACTGCTCGCTCATTGGTATCTCGTCCACGATAGGGAAGTAACACTTGAAGGTCGTCCCGCGGTCCGGCTCGCTATAGACCCAGATGTTCCCCGCATGTTGTTGGACAATACCGTAGACCGTGGCAAGTCCCAGCCCGGTCCCCTTCCCGATACCCTTGGTCGTGAAGAACGGCTCGAATATCCGTTGCCGGGTCTCCTGGTCCATGCCGCAGCCGTCGTCGCTTACAGCCATCATTAGGTAGTGCCCTGGGCTGACACCGGAATGCTGTCGTGTATACTCGTCGTCGAGCAACACGGGCGCAGTTTCGATAGTTATAAGGCCACACCCGCTAATGGCATCCTGGGCGTTTACCGCCAAATTCATGATGACTTGTTCAATCTGGTTCCTGTCCCCACGGATGCTGTAGCGTCCTGGGGCCAGATTCAGGCGAATGTCGATACTCTCCCGGATGGTGTGTCGCAGGATACTTTGAAACTTGGTGATAACCTGGTCCAGATCGATGATCTTCATCTCCAGCACCTGCTTGCGACTGAAGCTCAAAAGCTGCCGGACAAGTTCCTTCGCTTTTTCTGCAGCCTTAAGAAGGTTGTCCAATTTGGTAAGAGCCGCAGCATTGTCAGGAAAATCACGCTTCAACATTTCTGCATAGCCGAATATCGGAGTCAGCAGGTTGTTGAAGTCATGGGCAACTCCTCCCGCCAGTTGTCCAATAGACTCCATCTTCTGTGATTGAATGAGCTGTTCAGTGAGGAGGGCATGCTCGGCCTCGGCTGCTTTATGGTCCCTGATGTCGCGCATGATGGTGGAGAGATGGCTCAGTTCCCCCAGGCCATCACGGTGGGCGAGGAGAAGCTGGGAAACCGGAACTTCTTGGCAGTTGCCATCGAGAAGGGCTGTTTCACCTTCCCATACCCCTGTTCGCATCGCGGAGGGGATTCCCTCCTTCATGATCAGCTCTGCCGCCCACTGCGGGTGCACCTGCTGTATAGGTATGTCAGAAATAGGCCCATCCCCGATGCCGGTCAATCTGCGCCCCGCATGGTTCAGGTAGAGGAGCTTCCCCTCGGGGCTTGCCAAACTCACCACGTCGGTGGTTGTCTCCATAATTGATATGAGGCGGTCGCGATCTCCCTCTACTTTCAAACGCTCCTCTTCCCGCCGGGCAAGTTCCGCTGCCATTACATCGAACGTTTGCCCCAGTCGCCCTAACTCCCCTCCATCAACCACATCGGAAACCCTGACTTGAAGATCTCCTGCGGCCAAGCGCTGCGAAGCATTTTCCAACAGCTTAAAACGATCAACGATGGACCGCTTACCGATTAGCGCCGCAATGGACCACGTTAGCAGTAGAAGCAGTGCTAAAAATACCGAGCTGTACATGATCGACCGATTTGCCTCTCGAGTAGCCACCTCCACAGGTATCCCAGCTGTGACGTACAAATACGGGGACTGTTCTCCCGCAAGACTCAACTTACGATAAGAGATGATCCGTTTGTCCCCTGTGAGACCTTTTCTTGTTGTGGTACCTGCATCCGGTCCGGACCTGATCTTCTGAAACTCGTCGCCCGGGTAAGGTTTCCCCGCAAGCTGCTCCGAGTTTATAGCACGGAACAACAGAGTCCCCTGATGGTCGATGATCGCGAAGTTTGTGCCGGCAGGCAAACGCATCTGTTCCAGGAGTTGTCGGTACCTGTCTATGGCAAATCCAACGCTGAGAACCCCAATTGTTCTGCCGTGGTCATTCCTTAAGGGGTAGGCTAGGTTGAAGGCGGGCCTGGCGGTGGCACGACTGACCACGTATTCTCCGGATGAGAGCTTTCCGCTTGCCAGGGCATTTCTGAAGTAGCGTCGATCGGCAACGACAAAGGGAGGAGGAACCGGTACCGCCGAGGCCCAGACGGTACCCTTCATGTCAGCGATGAAGATGTTCGAATACATCGGATTCAACTTGCGCAGTTCTCTCAGGATAGGTTCCACCCTGGCGGTGTCATGCCGTTTTACGTCAGGGATCTGGGCCAAGGCAGTCATCAGCTGTTCGGCTCCGACAACTAGATTCTGCTGCTCGGTCACGATCCTGTCGGCAAGCTTCAGAGTGTCCGCTCGGGCGGCATTGAGCATCGTGTCCCGCAATTTTATGCCGGAGTAGAGAACGATACCAGCTGTAGGCAGGATTACCACGAGGGTGATAAGCTGCAGAAGGGATCGGATGGAGAGTTTTGTCATACGGAACATGGAGTCGGACCTTAAATGCGCTTTAATTGTCGTCCAGAAGTAAATCCAGTGACTTTTCCACGTCATCGAGCTTCTGCTGGAGTTTTTTCAGCTCTTTAAGCGAATAGACGGCTCTTCCTTTGGCGATTTCCTCGTTGAGGAGATCGATTTTGTCCTGTATGGAAACCACGGAGTAGCCGCAGTGCTTTCCTGCCAGCAGGCACTCGTTCTTTTCCTGGGATTCCTGTTCCGAGGGTGCTGTGACGGTGTTCTCTGCCAGGGCCGGCATGCGCGTAGCCAGCAGGGAGAAGACCGTAACCAGAATCAGCAGAGATGACGTTCTCATAAAAACTCCTATGCCACTTGAAATTGGGATGTTATGGGAATCCTTTTAACTGTCAGCTCCTCAGGGATTACCTAAATGATGACCCAAGCGAAAGAATTCTCTCATGTGGTATTCACAGCATATCAGAAATAACTGGCACCAACATACGGTGCACAGCATCTTCACAGTTTTTCCTTAGTCTCTCCATGTTTACCACAATTTCACTTGGTATCTTACAACTAAAGTTATGCAAAGTAATTGAGTAATGTGAATGCTGATGTTGTGGTAATTTGGTTTACCTAATGGGTGGGCGGTGGCCTCTGCTACCAAATCACCCACTTCCTTGCCCCCAGCAGACCTCGGGGGCGGTGGCGCGGCTGATCGCCGACATAAATCGATAAAGGTGGGTTCCCATGACAACTGCCCCAGATGAAAATAACGTGAATGCCAACATTTCGCAAGTGCCCCCTGTCAGGCGGGTGCGCCTCTGGTGGCTCCTGCTCCTGGCGGCCGGCCTTGGCTGCGTCGGCTGGTACGCTTTCAGGCGGTCCGGCGCGCCGGCAACCAAAGCCGTGGCGAAGCCTGCCGCGCCTCCCTCACCGGTTTTGGCCATGCCGGCGCGCAAGGGGGATGTCGGGGTCTACCTGAACGGGCTCGGCTCGGTTACCCCGCTCAACACGGTGACGGTGAAGTCCCGGGTCGACGGCCAGCTCATGGAGGTTCGCTTTCGCGAGGGCCAGATCGTGAACCGCGGCGACCTCCTCGCGGTCATCGACCCGCGTCCGTCCCAGGTGCTGTTGACCCAGGCCGAGGGACAGATGGCCCGGGACACCGAACTGTTGCGCAACGCCCGGATCGATTTGGAGCGCTACCGGCAGCTCTGGGCCCAGGACTCCGTCCCGAAACAGCAGTTGGACACCCAGGACTCACTGGTACACCAGTACGAAGCTGCGATCAAGATCGACCAGGGCCAGATAGATTCTGCCCGGCTGCAGCTCATCTATTGCCGGATCACCGCTCCGGTGGGTGGGCGCGTGGGACTGCGCCAGGTGGATCCGGGGAACATCATCCACGCGACCGATACGACAGGGCTTGTGCTGATCACCCAGCTGCAGCCGGCTGCAGTCATTTTTCCCATTCCTGAGGACAGTCTGCCATCAGTGCTCGCCAAGATAAAAAGCGGGGCCACGCTTGCCGTTGAAGCATATGACCGTGAGCAGAAACAAAAACTTGCCACCGGGACGCTGCTTACCGTCGACAACCAGATAGATCCGAACACCGGTACGGTCAAGCTGAAAGCACTCTTCCCCAACCCGAACAACGAGCTTTTCCCGAACCAGTTTGTGAACGCGAGGTTACTCCTGGAAATCAAGCGCCAGGCGGTGCTGATCCCCTCATCGGCAATCCAGCGCGGCCCGCAGGGAACCTTCGTCTACCTGGTGCTGGCGGACCGCACGGTCTCCGTGCGACCGGTGGCGGTCGGCGTGGTTCAGGGTGACGACACTTCGATCGCCACGGGTCTCCAGGAGGGGGAGGTAGTCGTCGTGGACGGCGCAGAGCGACTCAGGGAAGGAAGCCGGGTCGACCTGAAGGACCACAACAAGGGGCCTGCCGGTAGCAAGGTGAGGGGAGGAAAAGGCGGCGCTTCTCAAGGGGCTGGTGGCGATTCAAAGCATAAGACCGAATCGCCCCCTGCAGCGAGGCCTGGCAAATGAACATCTCTCGTCCCTTCATAATCAGACCAGTAGCTACCACGCTATTGATGGTGGCAATCCTTCTGGCAGGCGCCATCGGGTACCGGTTCCTCCCGGTAGCTGCACTGCCCCAAGTCGATTACCCCATCATACAGGTGCGCACCTTCTATCCGGGTGCCTCTCCGGATGTCATGGCGACCGCCGTGACCGCACCCCTGGAACGCCAGTTCGGCCAGATGCCGGGACTGACGCAAATGACCTCGACAAGCTCCAACGGCTCTTCGGTCATCACCATGCAGTTCAGCCTCGACCTCTCCCTGGACGTGGCGGAGCAGGAGGTGCAGGCGGCCATCAATGCGGGGTTCACCTTCCTTCCCACGGATCTCCCCAACCCGCCGGTCTACAGCAAGGTGAATCCGGCCGATACTCCGATTCTCACGCTGGCACTCACCTCAGACTCCCTGCCGTTACCGCAGATCGAGGACATGGCGGACACGCGCCTGGCCCAGAAAATTTCCCAGCTTCCCGGGGTCGGTCTGGTCTCGATCAGCGGCGGCAAACGCCCTGCGGTACGCATTCACGCGAATCCCACTGCGCTGGCCTCCTACGGCCTGACCATGGAAAACCTGCGCAGTGCCATCGCTGCTGCCAATGCAAACCAGGCCAAGGGTGGCTTTGATGGTGCGCGCCAAGCTTACATCATCGGTGCCAACGATCAGCTTTACTCCAGCAAGGATTTCCGGCCGCTGGTCATCGCCTATCGAAACGGAGCGCCGGTAAAGCTCACTGATGTGGCTGAGGTGATCGATGACGCCGAAGATGTGAACCAGGCAGCATGGATGAACGAGAGCCCCGCCGTGGTGGTCAACATCCAGCGTCAGCCCGGCGCCAACGTCATCGAGGTGGTGGACCGGATCAAGAAACTGCTCCCTCAGTTAAAAAGCGCGCTTCCCGCGGGCATCGAGGTGGAGGTGCTGACCGACCGGACTACGACCATCCGGGAGTCGGTCAAGGACGTGCAGTTCGAGATGATGCTCGCCGTCGGTCTGGTGGTGCTGGTGATCTTCCTCTTTCTGAGGAACCTCGCCGCCACTGCCATCCCGAGCGTCGCTGTGCCGCTTTCCCTGGTCGGCTCCTTCGGAGTCATGTACCTCTTGGGCTTCTCCCTCAACAACCTCTCGCTCATGGCGCTCACCATCTCCACCGGCTTCGTGGTGGACGACGCCATCGTCATGATAGAGAACATCTCCCGTTACGTGGAAGAGGGAGAGACACCGTTGCAGGCGGCCCTCAAGGGTGCCGAGCAGATCGGCTTCACCATCCTTTCACTCACCGTTTCGCTGATCGCCGTCCTCATTCCGCTCCTTTTCATGGGGGACGTGGTGGGGCGACTGTTCCGCGAGTTCGCCATCACGCTCGGCGTCACCATACTGATCTCCGCGGTGGTGTCGCTGACCCTTACCCCCATGATGTGTGCGCGGCTCTTGAAGCATGTTCCCGAGGAGAAGCAGGGGCGCTTCTACCACGCCTCTGGCGCCTTCTTCGAAGCCGTTATCGGGCGCTACGGCAGGTCGCTCACCTTCGTTCTCAAACACCAGGGAAAGACCCTCCTGGTTGCCGTCGCCACACTGGTAGTAACGGTGCTCCTCTATGTCATGATCCCCAAGGGGTTCTTCCCTGTTCAGGACACCGGCGCCATCCAGGGGATCTCCGAGGCCTCCCAGTCGATATCCTTCCCCACCATGGCAGAGCGGCAGCAGGCGCTGGCCCGGGTAATCCTGAAGGATCCGGCCGTCGAGAGCCTCTCATCGTTCATAGGGGTGGACGGGACCAACACGACTCTGAACAGCGGACGGATCCTGATCAACCTGAAGCCGCTGGCCGACCGGGACCTCTCCGCCAGCGAGGTGATCCGCCGGCTGCAACCGGAAATCGCCAAGGTGGCCGGTATCCAGCTCTTCATGCAACCGGTGCAGGATCTGACCGTCGACGCCAAGGTGAGCCGCACCCAGTTCCAGTACACCCTGGAGGACCCCAACACCGACGAGCTGAAGCTCTGGGCGCCCAAGGTGATCAAAGCCCTTACGGCGCGCCCCGAACTGCGCGACGTAAGTTCCGACCAGCAGGATCTCGGTCTCATGATGGCGCTCGACATCGACCGCGCCACCGCGTCACGGCTCGGCATCTCGACGCAGCTGATCGACGACACCCTGTACGACTCCTTCGGCCAGCGCCAGATCTCCACCATATTCACAGAGCTGAACCAGTACCGCGTGATCCTGTCAGTGGCCGATGAGTACAAGAAAGGCCCCGGGGGCCTGGCTTCCATCTACCTCCCAAGTGCAGCTGGCGGCCAAGTGCCGCTCTCCGCCGTCACCAGCGCCTCCGAAGGCACCACTCCGTTGGTGATAAACCGTCAGGGGCAGTTCCCCGCGGTGACAACCTCATTCAACCTTGCTCCCGGCGTGTCGCTAGGCGGTGCGGTCGCGGCAATTGAGGCTGCCACCGCCAAAATGGGGCTCCCCGTCAGCCTCCGCGGCAACTTCCAGGGGACGGCGCAGGCCTTCAAGGAGTCGCTCACCAACGAGCCGCTCCTGATCCTGGCGGCGCTCATCACGGTCTACATCGTGCTCGGCGTACTGTACGAGAGCTTCATCCATCCGATCACCATCCTTTCCACTCTCCCCTCCGCCGGCGCCGGCGCGGTCTTTTCGCTCATGGTCTGCCGCACCGAGCTCTCCGTGATTGCCGTCATCGGCATCATCCTGCTGATCGGGATCGTCAAGAAAAACGGCATCATGATGGTCGACTTCGCCATGGAGGCCGAGAGGAAGGAGGGGAAGAGCCCGGAGGAGGCGATCTACCAGGCCTGCCTGCTCCGATTCCGTCCCATCATGATGACCACCTTCGCAGCACTTCTAGGCGCTTTGCCGCTGGCGCTCGGGCACGGCGTGGGAAGCGAGTTACGCCGCCCCCTGGGGATCGCGATCGTCGGTGGCCTGGTCATCAGCCAGATCCTCACCCTCTACACGACGCCGGTCATCTACTTAGCCTTCGACCGCTTGGCGCGCCGGGTGCGCGGTAGCGACAAGAGCGCGCCATGAACCTCTCAGCCATCTTCATAAAGCGGCCGGTCGCCACCACGCTGCTGACCATCGGACTGGTGCTCGCCGGAATCATCGCCTTTCGCATGCTCCCGGTGTCGCCTCTGCCCCAGGTGGACTTCCCGACTATCTCGGTCAGCGCGTCGCTGCCTGGTGCGGACCCGGAAACCATGTCCACCTCGGTGGCGGCCCCTCTGGAGCGCCAGTTCGGCCGCATCGCCGGTTTGACCGAGATGACCTCGACCAGCAATCGCGGCTCCACAAGTATAACGCTTCAGTTCGACCTGAATCGTGACATCAACGGCGCGGCCCGCGACGTCCAGGGTGCCATCAACGCGGCCCGCGGCTACCTCCCGGCGAACTTGACCAGCAACCCGACCTACCGCAAGGTGAACCCCTCGGACGCCCCGATCATGATCATCGCGCTCACCTCCGACACGATGACCAAGCCGCAGCTCTATGACGCCGCCTCCTCCATCCTGAACCAGAAGCTTTCTCAGGTTAAAGGGGTTGGCCAGGTTGTCGTCGGCGGCTCCTCGCTTCCGGCGGTTCGGGTAGAACTGAACCCGCTGGCGCTCTCCCGCTACGGCGTAAGCCTGGAAACGGTGCGCGGCGCCATCTCGAACACCAACGTGAACCGCCCCAAGGGGAACCTGGTCATGGGGGACAAGAGCTGGGAGGTGAGGAGCAACGACCAGCTCAGGACAGCCAAGGAATACCTGCCGCTCGTGGTTAGCTACCAATCCGGCGCCGCGATCCGGCTCCCCGACGTCGCCAGCGTGCAGGACTCGGTGGAGGACATCCGTGCCACCGGGCTGGTGAACTCGAAACCGTCCGTGCTGGTCATCCTGTTCCGGCAGCCGGGCGCGAACATCATCGAGACGGTGGACTCCGTACGCGCCCTTTTGCCGCAGTTGCAGGCGGCGCTTCCCGGCGCCATTGATCTCTCGGTGGTTTTGGACCGCACCCCGCCGATCCGCGGTTCTCTGCACGACGTGGAAATTTCCCTCATGGTCTCGGGGATGCTGGTCATTCTGGTGGTGTTCTGGTTCTTGCGCAACGTGCGCGCCACCGTTATACCGGCGGTTGCCGTGGCGGTCTCCATCATCGGCACCTTCGCCGTTATGTATCTGTGTGGCTATTCCCTGGACAACCTGTCCCTGATGGCACTCACGATCGCAACGGGGTTCGTCGTGGACGACGCCATCGTGGTATTGGAGAACATCACCCGCTACCGCGAGATGGGACTCTCCCCCCTGGAGGCTGCGTTCAAGGGGAGCAAGGAGATCGTCTTCACGGTGGTCTCGATGAGCATATCGCTCATTGCGGTCTTCATCCCGATACTGCTCATGGAAGGGATGGTGGGGCGGCTCTTTCGCGAGTTCGCCGTCACCCTCTCCGCGGCAATCCTGGTCTCGCTGGTGGTCTCGCTCACGCTCACACCGATGATGTGCGCTACCCTCCTGAAGGCCGAGGTCCCGAGGGAGCACGGCTTCCTGTTTCGCCTCAGCGAGCGGTCCTTTGACTGGCTGCACGCCCAATACGAGACGACGTTGCGCTGGGCGCTGGAGCACTCCCTGTTCACGCTGGCGATTATGATCCTGACGGTGGGGCTCAACATCTATCTCTTTGGGCATCTGCCGATGGGATTCTTCCCCGAACAGGATACCGGCCGGATCATGGGGAACATCCAGGCGGCCCAGGACACCTCCTACCAGTCGATGAGCGACAAACTTTCCAAAATGGTCGCTATTATCAAGAAGGACCCTGATGTCGAGTACGTGATCGGGTTCACCGGCGGCGGAGGTCCCACCAACACGGCCCGAATGTTCATCTCCCTGAAGCCCTTTGAGACGCGCAAGGCGAGTGCCAACGACATCATCAAGCGTCTGCGCGGGAAGATATCCGCCGTTCCCGGCGCCCCCACCTTTCTGCAACCGGTGCAGGACCTGAGGGTCGGCGGCAGGATGAGTAACGCCCTGTACCAGTACACCCTACAGGGGGACAACCTCGCCGAGCTGAACGCCGCGTCGCAGAAGCTGCTACGGAGACTGCGCACCACGCCGCAGTTGGTCGACCTCAACAGCGACCTGCAGGACAAGGGTCGCGAAGCGACGCTGGTAATCGACCGCTCGACCGCTTCCCGGCTCGGCATCACGACCAGCATGATCGACAACATCCTGTACGACGCTTTCGGCCAGCGCCAGGTTGCGATCAGCTACACGCTTTTGAATCAGTACCATGTCGTCATGGAGGTCGATCCGGCCTTCTGGCAGAACCCCGAGACCTTGCGGGACATCTACGTCCCCGGCAGCGGCGGCGCCATGGTGCCGCTTTCCGCCTTCACCCACTTCGAACCTACGGCCTCCGCGCTCGCCGTAAACCACCAAGGGCAGTTCCCCTCCATTACGCTCTCCTTCAATCTGGCACCCGGCGTGGCGCTCGGGGACGGAGTGAAGGTGATCGAGTCCGCCTCCAGGGAGATCGGCATGCCGGCCGGCATCCGGGGGAGCTTCGCCGGAACGGCCCAGGCTTTCAAGGCCTCGCTGGCCAACGAGTGGATACTGATCCTCTCCGCGCTGATGACGGTCTACATTGTACTTGGCATGCTCTACGAGAGCTACATGCACCCCTTGACCATCCTCTCCACGCTCCCCTCGGCAGGGGTCGGAGCAGCCCTCGCGCTGATGCTCTTCAGAACCGACCTGAGCCTGATCGCCATCATCGGGGTGATCCTCTTGATTGGCATCGTCAAGAAGAACGGCATCATGATGGTCGACTTCGCCCTCGCCGCCCAGCGCAAGGAGGGGAAGAGCCCGCAGGAGGCTATCTACGAGTCCTGCCTGCTCCGTTTCAGGCCCATCATGATGACCACCATGGCGGCCCTCTTCGGGGCGCTGCCGCTGGCTCTTGGGACCGGCGTTGGGAGCGAACTCAGGCGTCCCCTGGGGATTTCCATCGTGGGCGGGCTCATTTTCAGCCAGATGCTCACCCTCTACACCACTCCGGTGGTGTATCTCTACATGGATCGCCTGAGGACCTGGATCGGTCGGCTGCGCGGTAAAAGTGAAAAGCGCAAGCAGTATGAGGCAAGCAGGACTAGCTTGATGAACGAGAAATGACTGTATTCTATTTGTGAAGGGAAGGCCCAATATGCGCAATTACAGCCGTTGTAGATATATTCTGGCAGCAGGAGCACTCCTGGCCTTTTCGGCATGCACGATCGGCCCGAACTATGTCCGGCCAACTGCGCCGGTTCCTGCCGCCTTCAAGGAAGTCGCGGGGTGGAAGATCGCACAACTCGGTGAGGGGAGGATCGGAGAGGCGTGGTGGCAGCTGTTCAACGATCCGCAGCTGTCGTCTCTCGAGGAGCAGGTGGTGGTTTCCAATCAGAACGTGATTGCCGCCGAGGCCCAGCTGCGCCAAGCCAAGGCTCTGGTGCAGGCGGCACGCGCCGGTTATTACCCTACCGTTTCGACCGCACCGTCAATCACCCGTTCCCGGATGTCCGGCAATCTTACGGCCGGCACCAGCACCAGCAGCACGGACTACTCGCTTCCCTTTGACCTATCGTGGGAGGCGGATATCTGGGGTAAGATACGGCGCAGCATCGAGGCGAGCCGTAACAGCTCGCAGGCGAGCGAGGCGGATCTGGCAGCAGCGCGCCTCAGCGCGCAGGCGGAACTGGCCCAGGACTATTTCCTGCTACGGATTCAGGATGCCCAGAAGGAGCTCCTGGACCAGACCGTCGCCAGCTTTCAAAAGGCACTCGATCTCACTCAGAACCGCTACGCGGGCGGGGTGGCTGCTAGGGCCGACGTGCTCCAGGCTGAGACACAGCTCAAGACGGCCAGGGCGCAGGCTATCGATCTGGGTGTGCAGCGGGCCCAGCTTGAGCACGCCATAGCACTTCTGATCGGCAAACCCGCCTCCACCTTCTCCCTTGCCGCAGCCCCGCTGGCCACCGTCTTCCCGGTGATACCCGCCGGCCTGCCGTCCCAGCTTCTGGAACGCAGGCCTGACATCGCCTCTGCCGAGCGGCGCATGGCTGCCGCCAACGCCCAGATTGGTGTCGCTAAGGCGGCATACTATCCAAGTGTCAGCCTATCAGCCTCGGCCGGCCTGCAGGCCTTGAGTCTCGCTAACTGGTTCACTTGGCCCAGCCGTTTCTGGGCGCTCGGCCCGGCAGTATCGGAAACCCTCTTCGACGGTGGGTTGCGTCATGCCCAGACTGAGCAGGTCAGGGCCGCCTACGACGCTACCGTGGCAACCTACCGACAGACCGTGTTGACTGGATTTCAGGAGGTTGAGGACAACCTGGCGGCGCTGCGGATTCTGCAGGCGGAGGCCCAGGCCCAGGATGATGCGGTGAAAGCCGCAAACGAGTCACTCACGGTATCCCTGAACCAGTATCGGGCTGGTATCATAAGCTATATCAATGTGACCGTGGCCCAGAGCACGGCACTTGCCAACCAAAGGACTGCGGTCGGCATCCTCGGGCAGCGTCTCACAGCCAGCGTGCTTCTCATCAAGGCCGTCGGCGGTGGGTGGGATGCCGCTTCGCTTGCAGAGAACAGCGCCGGTGCAAACACGCGGTCAACCTCTGTCGAGTCCGGGGCTGATGCGTCCAACATCAAATTGTCCCCGGTACATCCGGATTGACCATGTTGAGATAAAGGAGGGCATCATTACAAAGCCAAAATTTCCACTGCCGTAACGACACGACCACGCTCCGGTGAAAGACGTCAATGAGGTGATAAGTGAACAGCTTAGCTTCGGCCAGCAATCTGCGGATTGGATAACCACCAAGATCGGCTCCGGGGGTTTCATAATCGGCCAGTCCATACCGCTTTGCATTTGGGCCCTCCTGAACGTGACAGCCTGGATGCAGCACTGGGACCCTTATCCGTTCATCCTCATGGACCTGGTGCTCTCCTTTCAGGCCGCCTATACCGCACCCATGATCATGATGAGTCAGAACCGTCAGGCCGCTCGGGACCGCACTGAGGCGTACAACGATTACGAGATAAACCAGAAGGCGGAGGTTGAGATCCGGGCGATCATGGATACCCTCGACGCGCAGAACATCGCCATGGCGGAAGTCCATTCGCGGCTTGATCTTTTGCTCAATGACAGGGATACGAATAAGGGGGGCGAACTTCCGACCAGCTACGCGCCATGATAAGGATATTGATAGCGGCTCCATGCGCCGACCCTGATCCAGGAATAGAATCTGGTCATAAAAAGCAAGAAAGCCGTACCTTTTATCTAAAGGTCCGGCTTTCTCAATTCTACCAAGGCAATGTATTACTGAGGCTCTGGAGCAGGTGCTGGGGCCGGAGCAGGTTCAGGAGCTGGGGCCGGGTCTTCGTCCGAAAGTACCAGTTGTTTGGATATTCCAGAACCAGCGTCAACTGTGGTTGCTGCGAATGCGACAGCACCGAACGAACACGAAATAATCACTGCGAAGCATGTAACCAGAATCCTTTTCATGATTTACCCCCGGACTAACTGAATTGTGTGATGTAGTGGGCAGAATGGGAGATGCACTGTCATATATTTACAACATAAATCAGGCAAAAATACGGAGGAATCGTGCAATAAGGATGGATTCTGTTGGAGAGTGTCGCCCCCTCCATGCTGAAAGGAGGGGGCGACGGCTGCCTCGTGATTTCAAGCAAAGACATTGAGGAGGCTACCGGAGCTTGCCGAAGTGTCGGTTGCCTGCGTCGTGGTGGTGACACCAGTCACTGCCGTCGCTGTCTGGGTGGCAGATGTTGCTACCGAGGTGCTCTGCGTGGAACTGGTTGACTGGGGCTTGGAATGGTGATGGTGACCCCCACCCCTTTTTACGTTTGGGCCGGATGTGGCCTGTGGTGCCTGTGCGCCGTTCTGAGCTGTTTGCTGTGTCGGTTGGTAAGGTTGGATCGTGTTACCGCTGATAGCTTGGACTGACATGAGAGATCTCCTTTTTGGGCCAGGGGTGATTAATCTTACATGGCCCTTTTCGGAGGTGAATATGTAAATACGGTGCAAATATTTAGGATTCAACGGGATGTCGCTAATTCTTCCCCTTGGCGGCGTTCATAGCCGGTGCGCGAAGGTCCCTGTCAGGGGCGGATCTTCTGCCTCGACTTTCTTGCCCGGTGAATCGATTCCGGCGTCTTTAAGGATTTTATCTGCGCACTCCCTGCAAAATCCATGAGTGAATTGCGCATCCGAGTGCATTGCGATGTACTCTTCAAGTTGTTGCCAATAACCATTGTCATCACGAATTTTCTTGCATACTGCACAAATCGGAAGGAGCCCCTTTAAGGTTTTTATTTCTGAAAGTGACGTTTTAAGTTCATTAGAGAGCTTGCGCTCTAATTCGATCAGATGTTTTATTTTCACTACTGTCCGGTTAATTTCGGTTGTACCGCTGTAACTGTCTGATTACTTATGTTCTTTGGCCCAATTGTGCTTTTTTCGATTTGAATTTGCATGGCTTTCGGGGTGATACTCTCCTGACAAT
>Ga0316217_10002180_pt1 | contig 24008 bp, 21 predicted proteins | sample 1anoAmetaG_FD_203633 | JGI IMG/M metagenome (GOLD analysis project Ga0316217, IMG submission 203633) | Freshwater microbial communities from Trout Bog Lake, Wisconsin, USA - 1anoA | ecosystem: Environmental > Aquatic > Freshwater > Lake > Hypolimnion/Profundal zone | place: USA: Wisconsin...
ATGGGATCCACTATCCGAAGAGGGCAGTCGCGACGAAATGATTACCGTCCTGGCGGAAGAGCTGGGGCCCTACCTTGATCCGGCCAATTATTAAAGCAATTAACCAAACCTGGTACTAGTCAGGGCTTGAACGCCAAGCGGAGCTTTCTCGACCGAAGAACCCAAGCAACTCTGTTGGAGGGTCCAGCATAGCCAGGGTGATACCAAGCCTCAGACGGAATCGCGTTCCGGCAAACTGCTGGTAAGCTGGTCATGAAATCCAGGGCAGGACATTGCAAAAATATGTCGGGAATTTCCGTATAATAAGATCGGGATCGGTGGGCAGCGCGACCGGGAAATCCCAATTCGGGTTGTATCCATGGAGTAAAAATGAATTATTTCATTGCCAAAGGGATGTTCATCGGTTTCCTGGCGTCTAATCTGACTGCACAGGATGCAAATATCATCGATCCGCAGGGAATTCGGCAAGCGTTGGTTACGGAGAAGGAGAAGGTCACGCCTGCCGATGCGACCCCGAAGGTCAATGAAACCGATGCTGGAAAGTCAAAGGATGACAGTTTAAGCACAGCCAATAGTGATCTGGCAATAAAATTGGCTGAAGATAGAAGGCAGGCATCGGAGCTAAAAGAGATTAAAAATAGAGAACATTTACCAAAGCGATTTGCAGATGACCTTTTCGGTTTTCGTGAGAATATGACGGACGTCACTGAAGGGGGTATCCCAGATGATTATGTCCTTGGTGTTGGCGATAAATTGCAGATTATGGGATTTGGTAGTGCGACTTTCGAACTGACATCTCAGATCGATGGTAAAGGGAATATAGTTATTTCTAAAGTAGGTAATATCAGGGTTGCTGGACTCACACTTGGAAAGGCTAAGGCGCTTGCCCAATCAGTGGTGAGCAGGCAGCTTGCAGGGACAAAGGTGGACCTTGCAGTTACTAAACTTAGAGAAGTCAGGGTTTTCCTTTTGGGTGAAGTCTACCGACCCGGCAGCTATATGGTCCCGAGTCTGAGCAGCCTCGTCAATGTCCTTGGCATGGCCGGTGGCCCCAATGGCCTTGGCTCCTATCGGCAGGTCCGGGTCATGCGAGGTGGACAGGTAATTCACGAAGTGGACTTGTATCCACTTCGAAGCGAAGGGAAAGGCAACCTCAACTTCGCGCTCCAATCGGGTGACACTCTTTTTGTCCCTTTGGCTTTCAATCGGGTCACCCTTGAGGGGGATTTCGTCCGGGTCGCGAGGACCCCCTTCGGGGTGAAAGGTGTCCCTTCCCAGGCCAATGTGCCGACTGGCGGAGCCGCTGTGGCAGGGAAGGACTTGGAACGTAACCTGCCATCCATGCAGTTTGAACTTCTGCCCAGCGAAACTGTAAAGGATGCCTTGGGGTTTGCCGGGGGCTTGCTACCGGAGGCTAATTCATGGGGACTAACGCTCCGTCGGCAGAATGAAGCGGGTGTTACAAGCGGCTTGGATATCCCCATGAATCAATTGGACAAGTTTCAACTGCAGAACGGGGATGTGCTATCCGCTCTGCCGCGACGGGACAAGGCCAGACAACTGGTTACCATCGGAGGTTGGGCGCGGGTCCCAGGTTCTTTCGCCCGGACTGAGGGGCTTCGATTAGGCGACCTTTTGAAGCGTGACTCCCAGGTTATGCCAGATACCTACCTCCTTCGTGGGGACATTGTGCGGACCCTTCCTGATGATTCCACTCAGTTCATTGGATTCAATGTCGCTAATGCCTTGGCTGGTGTGCCCGCCGATGACTTGGTGCTGGCAGACCGGGATGAGATCACTCTTTACCCCTTGGACCGGATGCGTTTGTCGGAGCAAGTGACTCTGTCAGGCCCGTTCACCCAGGCCGGAACCTATGCCTTCCACCGGGGCATGAGGGTGGCGGATCTTATTTTCTTGGCGGGAATTCCGAAGAAGGAAGCCAGCCGGATGGGGGCGGAACTTGCCCACAGCCGATATGGCAACCCTAGTGAAATAATTAAAATAGATATCTCTAAGTTGATTTCGACTGAAGATAACAGCCCTGTGAACCTGACCGACGATGGGATTAATCCTCTGCTCAAGGATGATGACCAGGTCACCATCTTTGAAAAGCCCCAGTTCAGGATCCATCGTACCGTAAGCATCCATGGCCAGGTTGCCCGACCCGGTAAATATATCCTGGATTCCGACCATCCGACCCTTTCGGGTTTGATCGAGCGTGCCGGGGGGGTGACTCCGAACGCCATGGTCAACGCGGGAATGTTCTTCCGACCAATCGGTGCGGAAGGGGAGAACGCTTCTGAAGTCCGCTTTTCGGCTTCGTCTGGAATAGGTGAGATTCTGGATCGACTGAATGAGACGAAGCTGATTGATCCTGCGGTGAGCGGCAAAACTGGATCGCAGGGATCGATTCTCCCAACCGTCTTCAAGGTCCCAGTCCTCCATGGATTGGATGCACTCAAACTGAACCGGGTAATAGTCGATTTTCCGGGTGCCATTGCAAAAAAGCCGGAGGCGGATATTGAACTTAACGACAAAGATGAGGTGGTCATTCCAAGGATGACTGATACGGCCATGATTCTGGGTGAAGCAGCAACCCCTTTTGCTTTCTACAAGGTTAGACCCGGCATGAAGGTTGCGGATATTTTGCAGATGGCTGGCGGGATGACCCGGAACGCGGACCGGTGGAATATCCGTTTGCTGAAAGCTGATGGTCATATCGTGGAACACTGGGTGAGCCATCAAGCCATCGAGCCAGGAGATGCGGTTTTAATCCCACAGGTGGTGCGTCGTGACGTAGCCTGGCAGGAGAACCTGTCCGCGATGACTCCGATTGCGATCTTGATTGATGCGCTTAGGCGATAATAAACGGTAAATTTTTCAAGGGTAGCTTGAGTTTTGCTTTGTAATGCCATTTCTGCACTGATGCATGTTTCGATGGCTAAAGTTGTGGCGTTTAGGCGGGACTTGATCATGCACCTCAGTTGATACACTATTAATACCAAAGGGAATGGGCTCAATTGTTATGGGAACCCAACCTGGGTCTCGAGGAGGGTCTTATCCGGACTGCCGCGTGTCATCTATAAAAATTGGAGAACCAAGCCCAATATATTCGCCTGTGAACCTGACATAGGGCAGGGATTCTTAGATGGACAGTGTTGGGGTGGCGGCCTACTATTGAAGGATGTCGCACTTGTCTTTCAACAATGTCCTTTTGGAACGCCTGCCGGTCGCCCTCAGGAAGCCGGTTCGCAATGGCGTTCTTGCAGGATTCATCGCTGGCGCCTTGAGCCTGCTTATCCCGAATCAGTACCGATCAGAAGTTCATATCCTGCCAAGCGATTCGCGGGGGGGTGGCGGTTCTATCGGGTCTTTGGCTTCCACGGCGGAGGCCATGGGCGTTTCGGTTCCAGGTCAGGAAGGATCTTCAGATTCGGCTTTCGTGGATATCCTGAACAGCCGGTGGATGGCCAAGAAACTCCTATCGCAGCAATATCAGTTTAAAACCAAAGGGTGGCTCTTCGCTAATGGACATGAGCACCGCGAAAGTCTTTCTGATTTCATTCACGCCAAAAATACTGACAGAGCCATACTTAAATTTAAAAAAATACTGATTGTTAACCGAGACACTAAGACAAGATTGTTAACAATATCTGCTAATACAACATCTCCGGAGTTGAGCCAGCAAATTGTGCAAAATTCGACTGCGACCCTAGAGGCCTTTATCGAATCAAAAGGCCGAACTCGTGGCAGCAACAAGGCCATTTTCACTGAAGTACGCATGAGGGAAGCCCAGGCTGCCGTCGCCAAAGCCGAGCAAGACGCCTTGGAATTCCTGGAAGCGCATCGCAACTATGCTACGAGCAATGAGCCTGGTATTCGCTTGAAGGGGGCGCAGTTGGATGCAACGCTTAAACTGCACCAACAAGTGCTAACGACCCTGACACTTAATAATGAGCAGGCATTGCTCGAAGAAAAGAACGACATGCCCATCCTGAATATCCTAGATGATGGGGACCTGCCTCAGGAAAAAAGTGGCCCACCCAGGGGGACAATTCTCCTCTTGGCTTTCCTGCTGGTGGGGGGGGGATCTTGGCTGTTGCCCTATCTGCGTGATTATGGAAAGCTTGATCCAGCGGTTGGCACCAATCAAGTAGGCGACAAGTAACAATCAGCATATGGTACTTGAAACATTGCCCACATTTGCCCATTACTCAGTATTCAAAGACCCTTGCGGAAGCAATGAATGCTTAAGGCCGAACCTAAACCCACCACCTTGCATCGATCGCTTGATTCGGTTCAAGCCCTGCGTGGCATTGCTGCCACCATCGTCTTGCTTTTCCATGTAGCAGGTCGGGAATTGACTGTTGGGCATGGCGGTTTTGGTTTGCTTCATCCTTTCCTATTTTTTGGGGCCCAAGGGGTAGATTTATTTTTTGTCATCAGCGGTTTCATTATCACTTGGACAAATTATGATTCCTTTGGAACGACCGGGAAAACGGCCAACTATTTTGCCCGGCGTATCACCCGAATTTTTCCTCTCTATTGGGTGTTTCTTGTAATTGCGTTGATAACGGTCCGCCTTGGTTTCAACCACGCTCCTGCCCAAGCAACCAGCCTCGGTAATCTGATTGGTATCACCTTCCTTCTGCCTCTTGAATTCATCCACATCGTTCCGGTTTCATGGACGCTGACCTATGAATTCTTCTTTTATTGTCTATTCGGATTGGCACTGCGTTGGGATCGGCGCCGCTTCCCCTTGATTCTCGCAGGTTGGTTCCTGCTTGCGATGGTTGCGGCCTTTTCCCTTTCCAGCCGCGCAGATACATGGTTCTTTTTCCATCGCGCGGCCATTGTGATTTTGAATATTCGTATAATCGAATTCATATTTGGCTGTTTTATTGCTTTATGTCTCCGGGTGCATAGGTTAAGGATGCCTGCTCTTTGGTTTTGGCTGGGCACATTTATTTTCGCCATCACTGCTTATTGCTATTCCGGGCTGGGCCCGATTCCGCCATCGGATTTAGTCCTTGCATTCTTTGGGATTGGGTCGGCTGGGATTGTTGCGGGGGCAGTTGGGTATGAGCAAAGCCATGGTGGATGTTTTGTTCCTCGCTGGTTGGTTGCGCTCGGGGACGCCTCCTATTCGCTTTATCTTGCCCACATCTTTGTCATCGCGAGTCTCCAGCGTTTTCTGGAACCCTTGAACCGGCCATCCCTGGGGCCGCATCTTCTTTGGCTTGCTCTCCTCCTCGCAAGTGGTCTAGCAGGAGGCCTCCTGACCTTTCGCCTCGTTGAGTTTCCGCTCTTGAACGCTGCGGGCAGGGGCATCCGCCGTTATTTTCCGAGGTAAAATGACTGCGATTGGTATTTCGGCTCTATTCAAAACCCAGACGCGCCGAAATGCTTTCTATTCGGCGCTCCAAGTTGTCGTTTCAGGGTTTTCAATGTTTTTCATTTACAAGGTCCTGCTCCGTGACCTTGGCACGGTGAAACTGGGCGTTTGGGCAATTGTGATGGGAGCGACCGCCATCGCGAGGCTCAGCGATCTTGGGTTTGCTGGCGGCATGGTGAAATTTGTTGCAAAATATAATGCCATTGAGGATTTTACTAAAATTTCAGAACTGATCCGGACAGCCGCGCTATCTGTCATGGTTGTGTTGGTTGTTCTGAGCACGTCCTTGTACTTCGCAGCAGGACCTCTCTTGAGTATTGCGATCAAAGAAAAACAACTCCTTGCTCTTGCGCTACTGCTTATGCCCTATGCCATTGGGTCATTATTCATAAATGGGATTGCCGGCGTCTACCTTTCAGCCTTGGATGGGTACCAAAGAATTGATATTAAAAATATCATTCTTCTGGTTGGAACCATAGTATATTTGATTGCGATCATTGCTTTAGTGAAGGGTTACGGGTTTGTGGGTCTGGGCTATGCAGCGTTGCTACAGTCTATATTTGTATTGAGCGGAGCGGTCATCTGCCTTGCAAGGATCGTTGGGGTGGTCCAGATTATCCCGGTTTCATGGCGATATTCCCACTTCAAGGAAATGCTCTCCTATAATGTTTATCTTCAAATTGGCGCCATGACGTCCCTGTTCCTGGACCCCTTGGTTAAATTGTTGATTGGCCATTTTGGCGGCGTGGGACATGTCGCCTATTACGATATGAGCAACCAGTTAGTCACCGGAGTGCGGTCCCTGATTGTAAGTGTGAATCAGGTGATCGTTCCGGTCATTGCCAACATGAAGGAAAAGGCCGAAGGTCAGATTTCCAAAATGTACCAGCGGGTATTCCAGAACCTATACTTCGTGGCCATCGGCATATTCACCATTCTGGCCATGATTGTCCCGTTGATCAGCAGAATCTGGATCGGCCACGTTCAACCGGACTTCATGGCAGTCGCCTACTGCGTGATTCTTGCTATGTTTGTAAACACCATGGCAGGCCCAGCCTACTTCACCAACATGGGAACTGGTCATGTCAAACTGAACGCTCAGGTGCAAGTTGGAATGGCCTTGGCTAGCCTTTCTTTGGGGTTGATGCTCGGTCATTTCCTGGGGTGGTTCGGGCCAGTAATTGGAACGCAGTTGTCAGCCATTGTATTCAGTGCCCTATTAATTGTAGGCTTCCTGCGTCATCATCAGATTGCCTTTATATGGACATGGGCTGACCTCCGGCTTCTCTTCGGCAGCCTCACTTTGATTGCTGTGTCGATTGTCTTCCTGCGGGCATATTTCATTCTGCTGTTGCCAGCTGTGGGCATTTTTTCCATTCTATACACGAATCATCCGGTGATGCGTTCCCTATGGAGGGAAGTTGTCCAGAGGAGTGGGCGGAATGATTGAATTTCTGGTCAAGCTGCTTGGGTGGGTTAGAAAGAAGGGGCGGCGAGCCTACTACTGGATTTTCCTTGATAAGAGGATGGTTCATGGGCCTCGTTTCACTCTGCACCAGGGTGCCACGATCGTTCTGCTCGACCTGCGGGGCGTAGCCCACATCCAGATCGGGTTCAACGTATACATTGGCAGGTATGTCAACCTCCATACGGGGAGCGCGATAGAAATCGGTAACAACGTCGTCTTCAGCGACTATGTCTTCGTTAGTTCACTGGCCCATGGCATTGACCCTGAAATGGGGCCTATCATGCAGCAGGTGACAATAGATAAGGGCGCAATTCGTATCGACGATGACTGTTTTATTGGGTTTGGGGCCAAAATCATGCCTGGGGTTCATCTGGGCAGGTGGTGTATTGTGGGGGCTGGAGCTGTGGTAACCAAGTCCTTCCCATCGTTCTCCATGATTGGGGGGAACCCGGCAAAAATTATCAAAGTCTACGATCCTGAAAAAAAGGAGTGGGCACATGTTAACAACCAATAGATGGAACGGCTTGAAGGTATGGATGTGATCTGGAGTGTCTTAATCCTATTCAGTAAAGCGTATTATTCGCTGAAGACGCGTCTTATCTATGGGTTGTTTTTCGGCAAGGTTGGTCCTGGTTGTCGCATCAGGAGGCCCCTGTTTATTAAAAATCCTAGGTTCATCTTCCTTGAAGGGCACAACCACATACGCGATGGGGTGCGAATGGAGGGGGTTGACACCTGGGGTGAGGAACGGTTCAATCCAAGGTTGCTCTTAGGGGATGGGGTATCGCTTGAGCAGAACTGTCACATCACGTTTGCGTCAGATCTAATTATTGGTGCAGGTACCATGATCCTGTTTGATGTCATGATTACTGATATTGATCATGGATACGAAGCGATTGGTGTCCCCATATTGGAACAGCGGATTAGGGTTAATACAACGCGAATTGGTGGTGGTTGTTTCATCGGAAGTGGCGCAAAACTTCAGGCTGGAACCATCCTGGGCCGACAGTGCGTCATTGGCGCCAATGCTGTGGTCCGTGGGGAGTATCCAGACTATTGCGTGATAGTAGGCTCACCAGCCACAATTATCAAACGCTACGACCCGAATTCCGGCACGTGGCTGCGGACGAATTCAAAAGGGGATTTCCTGAATGATTAAAAAGATTCTCGTTACGGGCGGCGCTGGGTTTATCGGATCAAGCTTGGTCCTCCGGCTTCTGGAGAAGGGGTACGGGGTCACGGTCCTTGACAACCTTTCGCCACAGGTGCATGGGGCTAACCCTGAGAATTCTAGTCTTTACCTCAGAATTCGTGACAAGGTCCGTTTCGTCCGGGGTAGTGTGCAGGTCAAGAATGATTGGAAGCTGGCTTTGGAAGGCATTGATACGGTTGTCCACCTGGCCGCTGAAACTGGTACCGGGCAATCGATGTATGAAATTGAGCGTTACACCGATGTGAACGTGAAAGGTACTTCCATCCTCCTCGACCTTCTGGCCAATGGAGCCCATACTGTCCGGAAGCTGATCATTGCCTCCAGTCGGGCTATATACGGGGAGGGGCGGTACCGCTGCGCTGTCGACGGGGTCTTCTATCCCGGCCCTCGGCTGGATGAGGATCTCCGCGTCGGCGATTTCCATATCAAGTGCCCGTCCTGCGGCCGGAACGCCGAACTGATGGCAACTGATGAGGACAGCGCCATCCATCCCGCATCTATATACGGGATCACGAAGCAGATGCAGGAACAAATGTTCCTACTCGTCGGCAAGTCCCTGGGCCTTTCTACCATCGCGTTCCGTTACCAAAACGTTTATGGGCCTGGGCAATCGCTCTCGAACCCATATACGGGAATTCTGTCAATTTTCTCGACCCGGATCAAGAATGGGCGTGACATCAATATCTTTGAGGACGGCAAGGAGAGCCGCGACTTCGTGTTCATCGATGATGTGGTCGATGCGACCTTGGCGGGCATTGAGAGCGATGAGCCGATATGCGATTCCTTTAATGTGGGGACTGGTATCCCCATCAGTGTGCTCCAAGTGGCCCAAACCCTGATCGACGCCTATTCGGCAAGGGTACAGTGTCGAGTCTCGGGGAATTACCGCCTTGGCGACATCCGGCACAATTATGCCGACCTGACCAAAATCAGAAAAGCGTTCGGTTTCAACCCCAAATTTGATTTCGCGAGTGGTATCCGGCAATTTACCCAGTGGGTGGATACCCAGGGGGTCGAGCAGGATGGTTCTGAACGTAGTCTTGCCGAAATGAAACAACGCGGGATGCTGAAGTGAAACCCACCCACAAAGGTTCCCTGCTATTCGTGGCCCCTGCGTTCTACGATTACCATATTGAAATCACCCGCGAACTCGAAAGGCAAGGCTATGATGTGGCATTTTTTCCCGAAAGGCCGACCCGTGTCGTTTATAGCTTGGCTAAAAAATTACCTGCCATTCTCAAGAACTTCATTTTCAATCGCTACCTTTCAAGGATGCTTGGCAGAATTCGGGAGCGAAAATTTGACACCTTTTTCCTGATCCGGGGTGAGATCCTAACACGGGGCTTCCTTAGGGAATTGCAGGAGATCAACCCTGAAGCCTATTCCGTAATGTACCAGTGGGATTCCTTGAAGGTGTGCAACTACAAGGACCTGATACCCTTCTTCAACCGGGTAATCACCTTCGACCAAGTCGATGCCCAGAGCATGTCGCTGGAATATATCCCTCTATTTTACCACCCCGAATTCAAACTCCCCCCTCCAGATGGCAAAGAGACCTACGACCTCGTCTTCGTGGGGTCATTTAGCGAAGAGAGGTATCAAGTTATTCGCAAAGTAAAGGCATTTTCAGAAAGGCAGGGGTTGTGCTTTTACGCCTACCTTTACATCTCACCATTGGACTACGGCAAACTCTTGTTGAAGGGTAAGGCCCCCCTCCTGCAGGACATCAAATTTCGTCAAATCACCAGGGCCGACATCCTTGCACTCTATCGGCAGACCAAGGCGATCTTGGATATTGAAAATTCCAGGCAGACCGGCCTCACAATGCGCACGTTCGAGGCGTTGGCAACGGGAAGGAAGTTCGTTACCACCAATGGAAAGGCTGTTGAACTTATGGCCGAATTCCATGCGAATATTCTTTTGGTCGATAGGGAGAGTTTCTCGGTGGAGAAGGGAGATCTTCAAAAAGCTGCACCTTTGGGGGCCAGTATTGAATCCCACTCTCTGCCAAACTGGATTTCGGCCATTTTGAATGTTTCTTGACACACAGAGGTTTTCCGAATGAAAGTCGTCTTCTATAATCCATACTCAACCAAAGAGGTCAAAGGTGCGGGGCGGCGAATTCAGTTCCTCATAAAGATTCTGGAGGCTGAGGGCGTTCCATATCTTCATGTTGACGAGGAGTGTTTCCGGAAGGAATTTGGTTGGCTTGCTGCCGTTCTGAATATTCCTTTCTTTATGCGTTTTCTGCAATTTTGGGGTGCATATAAATACATCAATCAAAAGGATACAGTTGTCATCTCTGAGGTTATTTTCTCACCGGCCTGGAAAAAGAATTTTATCCTTACGGTACACGATCTAAAGGTATTTAATCCTTTGGCAACGCGAGGAGGGTTTCTTCGGACATGGTCCTATTTAATCTTTGCCCGATTGGCTCACAAAATTATCGTGGTCTCCCGGTCTACCTTCGATGACATGGTCCGGTTTTGCAAAATTGATAAGAAAAAGATCCATATCGTTTCCAATGGCATCAGCCAAGACAGGTTGGAAATTGCTGACCGACTTGCCGGCCAAGTGGAGAAAAAATATGATTTTGTCTATGTCTCTAGTTTTGCCAAGCATAAACGGCAGGCATTGCTGGTTCGGGCCCTCCCCCCAGGTTCCAGCCTTGCGATCGTCGGGCGAGACATGGGGTATCTCCAAGAAACCCAGTTGGAGGTGCAACGAAGGTCGAAGGAGGTTCGGGTGGACCTGCTCACCGGGGTGGATTCGGACGAAGATCTTTTTGGGATCCTCGCCGCGTCCCGATGTGGGGTGTTTCCGTCGGTTTTCGAGGGGTTTGGGATACCTATTCTCGAGTATGCCTTGTTCGGCATGTACACCATTGCGACCGATATTCCGCCTTTCCGGGAAATTAAGGAGTACATCGATGTCTTTGTAAACTGTGATGATGAGGAGGGGCTCCGGCGGGCTCTGGGCGATGCAATTGCCAAGTTGCCCAAGGCGGATGAGGGCAAAAGGGAAACTCTGCGGAATGGGCCATATACGAGCAATAGTATTCGGGATGCGTTCCTAGTCGCATTGGCGGTAGATCGATGATTCTCCATGTCCATCTTTTTTGCTTTATGATATTTGCTTAATGTGATAGCGCGGGTAGGAGTACTTGATATGGGTGGATACTTAATAATTTCACTGGATTTCGAGTTGTGCTGGGGCGTGCGAGACCATCGGACCATTAGTGATTACGGGGAGAACATCCTCGGGGGTAGAGATGCCATTAAGCAAATTTTGAGCTTGTTCTTAAAATATGGTATCCATGCCACTTTTGCAACTGTTGGGCTCTTATTCTTCAGCGAGAAACATGTTCTAATGAACAACCTACCTTTATTGAAGCCCAATTATAAGGATCCGCGGCTTACACCATACGGGGCTACAATGGAGAGCCTGGGCGAATCGGAAACCGAGGATCCCTACCACTTTGGCGCAAGCCTGATTCGGGAGATCCTCGCAACCCCTGGACAGGAGATTGGTAGTCATACCTTCAGTCACTATTATTGCATGGAGGAAGGTCAGACCCTGGAACAGTTTTCCGCCGATCTTGACCAAGCCATAGGTGTGGCCAAGGCCTGGGGTATTTCACCCAAAAGTATTGTATTTCCAAGAAACCAGTGGCGTCAGGAACACCTTGATGTATGCCACCGCAAGGGACTTCTGGCCTACCGGGGCACGGAAACCAACTGGATCTATTGGCCCAGGAAACGCAGGGATGACAACATGTTGTTCAGAGGGCTCCGGTTATTGGATTCCTATATCAATATTGGCGGCCACCAGGTCTACCCTCCTCCCGTTTGTTCGAGTGGTTGCCTTGTGAACCTACCTGCTAGCCGTTTCTTGCGTCCGTGGTCCCGGCGATTGGCTTGGCTTGAAAAACTCAGGTTGCATAGGATCAAGAAATCCATGACGGTAGCAGCTGAGCAAGGAAAGGTTTTCCACCTATGGTGGCACCCCCATAATTTTGGGAAGAACACTGAACAGAATTTGATTTTTCTTGAATCCGTTCTAAAATGTTATAAGGCCTTGGAAGAAAGACTACAATTCAGAAGTGTTAACATGGGCTATTGGGTGGAAAACTAGAATGAGAATGGTGATTCTGGGAACAAAAAGCGATGGATATATTGATATAATATACAACCGTCTATGCAAAACTACTAATGTTGTTGGCATAGTATTGGAAGATAGGGAGTCTCTTAGCGCATTTTTGAAAAAGAGATGGAAAAAATATGGTATATTCAAAGTATTAGGGCAGATCTTATTCAAGATCATTGCCGTCCCGGTCCTGAATATAAAATCGCAAAGGTATATCCTTTCTCTCAAGGAAGAATTTGAATTCGACACTACTCCCACACCCATTGACCGACTCGCCTTCTGCCGGAACATGAATGACGACTCCTCCATAAACCTAATCAAAGCGTTACAGCCAGACCTTGTTCTGATCAAGGGAACTCGGATCCTTTCGCCGAAGCTGCTTCAATCGGTTGGGTGTCCTTTTATCAACATTCACGCTGGCATAACCCCGAATTACCGGGGTGTACATGGTGCCTATTGGGCCTGTGTGAATGGGGATGATGAACACTGCGGCGTCACCGTCCACCTGGTCGATCCGGGGATCGACACAGGCAGGATCATTTATCAGGAAAGGATCCGATTCAATGACCGCAACAACCTCGTGACCTACCCCATCCATCAGTTGGAGATGGGACTTCGTTTGCTGGAAAGGGTGGTTGTCGACTTAGAGAACGGAGGCCTTTCGTCGGCCCCTTCCGTTGGGGTCAGTCGCCTCTGGACCCATCCTGGTTTCTTTGAATATCTTTGGAACGGTTTGATGAAGAATGTCTGGTGATGGAATTTTGAGTTTGATCTCCCCGGTTGGGTGCCTATCCCTTGGGCATGACTAGGGACCGAAGGTAGGCGCACTCCAGGGCCAATGCCTCCTCATACCTGAGGCCAAAACGTGTCCCAGCCGGCTGGATGAGTTTCTTTTCGCCGGTGGGGCGGCGATCAACCCCCAGGACGTCCTCGTATTCGTCTGGCCATTCGTCGTAACACAGCAAGCCATAGGCGAAGGCGTCCAGTCCTTCGCTTTCGAAGGCCGCCTTGACCTGTTGGGCAATTAACCCGAAATGCCAACGGGCCTTGTCGCCTTTCAAGTCAACCGCATTGTTGAATTTATATTGGCTCCACTGGACCTTGGCCCAAGCCCGCAGGACAACGTCGTCGATGGGGCGGATCTGCTGCTTGATCCGCTCATCGGATGTGTTGATGGTGCCAGTGGTGGCATATAGAACATTCCATCGATGGGTCCCATTTCCCAATCCGTAGACGTTGTCGGCTTTAGGATTGAGGAATCCTCCCCAGGCACCGTCCAGTCGCAGGGCCGAATTATCGTGTTGGAAGGAAAGGGTTTCGTTGCCACCTGTATTGACCTTAAACGCGTATGACCTTGGGCCAACCTTCTCCAGGTCCAACGTGCCTGGGGTGTTGTCGTCATTGCAGATTCGGATGCCCCTGCTCGGCCCACCGCTGAACTGAACCTTGTTCTGAAACATTCGCCAATAACTAGCCTGCCCATTGTGGTTATATATGATGTTGGATTTTGGATCGGACGAGTCGTCCTTGACAAAACCTGCGACGGTGCGGATTTCGTTCCCCAGTGCGTTCTTATCGAGATACACATCCTCCTTCTTGTTGGCTTCGCAATAGGCAGAAATGAGATTGGAAAGGGTTCCCAGGTAGACCCCATGGCCACCGTTCGCCTGTGCGCATACGCCAGTGACAAAATGGGCTCTCGGGGCATGGGGATCATTCCAGGTTTTGGTCATTTCGAGATGAAGACCGTCGCCCCCGTTGTTCCTGAGGTCAACGAACCCCTGGATGGTCCATGCATTGGTGTCGATCGATTCAATCCCGAAGGCGATCCCGTGGCGTCCGCAATTGACGACGACGACATTCTGGATTGTGCCTAGGTTGCCATGCCGGATAAAGATCCCGTCCTGGCTTGCACCAGCCTTGTCAACACCATCGATGAACAGGTCGGTGAGAACGCATCTCCCCGCATTTAGGGTGTCGCTCCCTACCTCGACGAGGCTGATGTTGTGTGGCCCCGACTTGGTGATACCCAGGCCTTCAAGCCGGCAGAACCCGTTCAACCTTATCGCTACTTTATTGCTCGCCATGGTGATCTGGGTGGTCCCGTGGCCGAATCCGGTCAGGAGTCCATGGAGTGGCATCTGGATTGTATCCGAGATCCGGTAGTTCCCTGGTGGGACCTGAACGCAAACTCCTGCTTTGAACGCGTTCATGAACGCTTGGACATCATCGGCCTTCCCATCGCCCACGGCGCCGAAATCTTTGACGTTCAATACATCCTTCCATGCTCCACCACCCTGGGTCGCCGCACCGCTCAGGCTTTTTGCGCCCAGGGTAAGTCCAAATGAACCACCTGCCATTAGCGCAAACTTTACGAAATTTCTTCGACAAAGGGCCCTTTTCATAGTGCCTACCCCCAATGAGGAAAGTGCATCCAGAATGAATTTTGCCTTAAATTGTCCACCCCACCTTAGGGACCTCCGATGGCGTAAGCATAATATCAATAATCCTGATGGGAATATGAAAAAAAACCGAGAGATTGGGGATAAGGGCGGCGATCCACTAGGCAGCCATTGCTGCCCTTCGACGATTGGCTTACCTCCTGAAATGGTTTGATTTTTTATTTCATGAAAACTATAATGAATACCTAGCTTATATATTCATAGGAGTGGCTTTTTTGAAAATTCTCATCACAGGTGGTGCTGGTTTCATTGGAAGCAACCTCGCTGAGGGGCTCCTCGCCGAAGGCCATGCTGTCCGCATCCTGGACAATTTCTCAAACGGCCATCGCAGCAATCTCATTGGTCTTAAGGGTGACCTGGAAGTTATCGAGGGTGATATTACCTCTGCGCAAGACTGCGCTTGGGCATGCGCGGGGGTCGACATTGTCAGCCACCAGGCGGCCATTGGATCTGTGCCAAGGTCCATGAAAGAGCCCGAACTATACTCATTTAATAATGTTCACGGTTTCGTGACCCTTTGCAACCAAGCACGACTGGCTGGAGTTCAGCGAATAATTTATGCATCCAGTTCTTCCGTCTATGGGGACCTCACTGTCAATCCCAAGAAGGAAACCATGCGGGGGCATGCGCTATCGCCCTACGCTGCCAGCAAGCAGGGCAATGAGGATTTCGCGCAGGCCTTTCACTTAGCCTATGGCCTCACTATGGTTGGGTTCCGCTACTTCAATGTGTTTGGTCCGCGCCAGGACCCCAAAGGTCCATACGCAGCCGTGATTCCATTGTTTATCTCGATGTTGAAAAAGGGCCAGTCGCCAATGATCTTTGGGGATGGCGAGCAGAGTCGCGACTTTACATACGTCGAAAATGTCGTTCAGGCTAACCTGAGGGCCCTGCTTGGTGGGGTGCCGCTGGGCGCGCATGTGGTGAATGTGGCTTGCGGTGCCTCCGCAACTCTCAACCATCTCTTTGAGATTATCGCCCACGAAATGGGGTCCTCCCTCAGGCCAGAATATGCCCCTGAGCGTAAGGGCGACATTCGCCACTCCCTTGCAGATGTGAGCGTTGCCAGGAGCCTGCTCGGATATGCCAACTGGACTGCAATGGAAGAAGGGATTTCCCGCACGGTCGCTTGGTACAATAAACACCCGGAGTGCCTCTCGTGAACCCGACGATCGGTATCATTGGACTGGGATACGTGGGCCTGCCGATGGCCGTGGCGTTTGGATGCAAATTCAGGACAATCGGCTTCGATATTGATGGAAGTCGTGTGGCGGAGTTGAACGCCGGAGTGGACAAGACTCTGGAGGTCAGCCGCGAAGAACTAGCCTCCGCCACCATGCTCACTTACACGACCGAACTGGTTTCGCTTCGGGGTTGTACCGTCTTTATCGTGGCTGTGCCCACACCTATAGACCGCGCCAACCGGCCGGACCTTACCCTCCTGCTCAAGGCGAGCGAAACGGTAGGGCGAGTGCTCAAGCATGGCGACATTGTCATCTATGAAGCTACCGTGTACCCGGGGTGTACGGAGGAGGACTGCGTCCCGGTCATCGAGAGAGTGAGCGGGATGAAATATAACCAAGAATTTTTCTGTGGTTATAGTCCGGAGCGAATCAATCCAGGCGATAAAGAACATACTGTGACGAAGATCAGGAAAATTACCTCGGGGTCTACACCAGAAATAGCTGATTATGTTGACTCTCTATATAATCAAATTATTACGGCAGGAACACATAGGGCAAGCAGCATTAAGGTTGCTGAGGCAGCCAAGATAATTGAAAACAGCCAGCGGGACATCAACATTGCTTTTGTAAATGAACTGGCCTTGATTTTTGAACGAATGGGGATTGACACCCTTGAAGTTCTTGAGGCCGCAGGTACCAAATGGAATTTCCTGCCCTTTCGCCCAGGTTTCGTAGGTGGGCACTGTATCGGCGTGGACCCTTTCTATCTCACACACAAAGCGGAAAGCCTGGGCTACCACCCCGAAGTCATTCTGGCCGGACGTCGGATAAACGACAGCATGCCAATACGTGTTGCTGGGAATGTGATCAAACTCATGATCCGGCAAGGTAAGCGGATCGATGGCGCCAGAGTCCTTGTCCTTGGAATTACCTTCAAGGAGAACTGCCCCGACATTCGCAATTCCAAGGCAGTGGACTTGGTTAGGGAACTGGAAGGGTTCGGTTGCACGGTCAGCATTTGCGACCCCTGGGCCGACCCGGACAGACTTTTCCAAGCCTACGGCTTGGAGTCCCACAAAGAGTTTCCGCCGGCACAGGATCCCTTTGACGCTGTGATTTTAGCTGTCGCCCATCGAGAGTTCGATGCCTTCCCCATCCAAGGCCACTTGGAATCCCGAGCGGTGATCTTTGACGTCAAGGGCCTTTTTCCGAGGCAACCCGGGGTCCATCGCCTATAGCAGGTAACAGTTAGGCAGGTCGCAATATGAAGAAGCTCCTGTTCATCTCGAATACAGACTGGTTTTTTGTTTCCCACCGCCTCCCGCTCGCCGTGGGTGCACGCGAGGATGGCTTCGAACTGCATTTCGCGACACGTCAATACTCTCAAGCTATCACACGGATTCATGCGGAGAAAATCCAAACCCATACCCTGGCGTTTTCTAGGAGCGGATATGCGCCGCACAAGGAGCTTTTTAGCTTTTTTTCCATGCTCCTCCTGATGTGCAGGCTCAGACCTAGACTGGTGCACTTGATTACAGTAAAGCCGGTACTATATGGGGGTATTGCCGCTAAACTGCTGGGTATTCCAAGAGTCCTTGCGATTACGGGCTTGGGACATGCCTTCACCGGTAACGGCATCTTTAAGAGCATCGCAAGGCCCATTCTCAGGCTGCTCTACCGCTGGGTCCTTAGCGGACGCAAAAGCCACGTCATTGTCCAGAACCCAAGCGACCTGATGAACATCCTACAACTGGCGAAGATCCCTAAGGAACGGATCACCTTGATACCTGGGTCAGGTGTGGATTTATCCGCTTACGCTCCCGTTCCAGAACCGGAGGGCCCATTGACCGTCGTTATGGCGGTACGCCTGTTGCGTGACAAGGGGGTCATGGAGTATCTGGATGCAAGTAGTCAAATTAAGTCCAGGTTCCCCGAGGTGCGATTCATTCTGGCAGGAGATCTCGATCCGGGGAATCCCAGTAGCCTGACCGAACAGGATCTCGACGAAATTCGGAAGTGTGGGATCGTGGAGTTGGTCGGATTCCAGTCGGATATCGCCGGCCTTTTCGCACGAGCCCATCTTGTCGTCCTGCCTTCGTACCGGGAAGGTCTCCCCAAGGTGCTCATCGAGGCCGCTGCATGCGGCAGGGCCGTGGTGACCACCGCGACGCCGGGGTGCCAGGATGCAATTCTCCCGAATGAAAGCGGTCTCCTCGTTCCTCCCGGCGATGCCGGTGCTTTGGCGGGCGCCATATTGAGGCTCCTCCAGGATGCACCATTGAGGCACCGCATGGGGAAGAAAGGGCGGAATCTGGCTGAAGCCCGGTATGATATCCGCCAAGTAGTAAAGGCCCACCTGGAAATTTACCGTGATTCGATACTTCGGACCGCACCGTAATGGATACCCTGTATCTGCTTTCGATTCCATTTGTACATGCTTTTAATTTCAGCCAAGTGCTGATTCTCCCCCTGATCTTTGCGGTCTTGGGCTTGGGGGTGAGGTTGCTTCAGGGGCGTGTTGCGAGCATCCCATGGATCGATCTCGACCCATTCATTGCATGCTTCCTTGGGTCAATCCTTGTTTCCATGATAATCAACATGGATACGATGGGCCCTAAGACTCTAAATCATTTCCTTGCGCTGGTCAGTGGCTACCTATTCTTCTATTTCGGCGCCGAACGCATTGTCGCGCACATGACAGTGGAACGGATACTCAAGATTTTATTTATTGGCTACTTGATTACAGCTAGCTTCGGGATAATTGAATTCTGCATCGTCAACTTCACAAGCTTTGATATTAATTCCATCGTATTTAGGCCGCACCTTACAGAATATTCACCTGCTTTTCTGGACATTCTTTTGACCCGGAGCAGGAGCTTCTTTGAAGAATCTGGTTATTTCAGCGGCTACCTTGGCGTGATGGCGCCCTTGGTCTACCACTATTTATGGAATGTCCGCCCCAATCGCACATATAAGATCGCGTTCATTGCCTTAAGTTTGGGGGCCTACTTCGTTGCGTTCAGCACCGCACTTTTCATCTTTCTGCCCGGGGGGATTCTCCTCACTGCTTTCCTAAAGACCATTTCCGAACGAAAGGTAACCAGAAACCTGCTGCTCTGCTATCTGGCCTTCGGGATTATAATTGTTGCTTTTATGGTTTCTGGGAATTTATGGGACATATTCTTCGGGAACAAACTCCAGGGAGATTCCCTAAGCGACAGGACCGAGAAGTTCGAGGGAACCATAGCCGTGATGCGTGATGCCAATCTTTTGAATCTCATATTTGGTTTTGGGCCTGGATCCTACGACTACCTTGGCGTGAAACCAGCTATCAGTGTATTCCTTAACTATCTCAGGGATATCGGTGTATTTGGCCTATGCTGCAACTTAGCATTGTCGGGCTTACTCCTTACCCGGTTGTTCCGCATCAGGACTTCCTTCGGTTCGGCCCTGTTTATGTCGGCACTGATCACCCAACTCTTTTTTATTTCCGGGCCTATCTACTATTACCCTCACTTTTTTCTTCCCATCTTCTTGTATCGCATCCATTACCTGCGAAATTCCCGTTATGCCGCCACGGATATGAAACATTAGTGCTAGAGAAACGACCCCGCTCAAAACATGCCAATATGAATCCAGAAAACCCCAAATCCTGCCAACAGTTGCAACCCGAATATGATTTTTCCCAAGCTGTCCGGGGGAAGCATCACGATGATTATGCCCAGGGGACTAACGTCGTCCTGCTCGCCAGTGATGTGGCGGAAGTTTTCTAGGATTCAGCGGCAGCGAACGAAGCTCTTGGTTTGCTCCTTCACCTTGCCAGGCAGCAATCGCACATCACCCGTCCGGCCTGATTTCTTCTGGCCGCAGCCAACGGTCTAGATCTGTGGGGTGCGGGCCAGTGTGAACACCGCGCGGTTACCCAAACAGGCCCACGAAAAGCCGAGGCTCCCACGCCTTCACCTTGCCCGGCACCAGGATCGCGTGGCTGCCGGCGTACAGCGCGCTCCACAGCGCCCCGCGCACCTCGGGCGTGGCGATCTGCTCCGCCGGCAGGGTGACCTCGGTGGCGTGGTCCCAGCCCAGTTTGCCGTTCAAACGCTGGAGCCGGCGCAGCAGTTCGCCGTGGTCCAGGGCGCCGGCGAGGGGGGTCGTGTCGTCGAGGTCGTGGTCGCGGTCGTGGTAGGGCTGGCGGCCGGCCTCGTCGTTGAATCGGGGGCCGCCGAGGATGGCCGGCGGCACGATGGCGCCGGCCGGGGACCAGACCAGGCCGCAGCAGGCGCAGGCCACTTCGCAGGCCCAGTCCCACGGACTTCCGGTGGCACTGAAGATGGGCGCGCCCAGGGCCGGATCACCGGCCATGAGGCCCAGGGCCACGCCTTCGATCCGGTTGCGCAGGGCGGGGTAGCGCAGGCTGTCCCAGCCGGGGGCGGTGAGCGCGGGCCACTCCTGAAGCCGCGCGGCGCGCTGGATCAGGAGGGCCCGCAGGGTCACGGCCGGCCTCGCTTCCGGTCTATTCCATCATCTCGCTGATGCTGCGGCCGCCGTGGATGCGCAGGATGGCGTCGCCGAACATCGGGGCGGTGGAGAGGATCTTCAGGTTGGGAACGCCTTCCTGGATCTGGGTGGAGATGGGCACGGTGTCGGTGACCACCAGCTCGTCCAGCTCGGCTTCCTGCAGCTTCTGCAGGGCGCTGCCGGAGAACACCGCGTGGGTGGCGCCCACCCGGACCCGGCGCACGCCGAAGGTGCGCAGGATGCGCGCGGCTTCGCGGATGGAGCCGCCGGTGGCGATCTCGTCGTCGAAGATGATGACGTCCTTGCCCTTCACTTCGCCGATGAGGGCGGTGCTGTGGGCTTCCTCACTGTCGTCGAAGCGGCGCTTGTCGATGATGGCCATCGGCAGGCCCAGGCGCTTGGCGAAGTGGCCGGCGATCTTGCCGGCGCCGGCGTCGGTGGCGACCACGGCAGAATTGGACAGGTCGGAATTGCGGAAGTAGTTCACCAGCACCGGCGTGGCCAGAAGCTGGTCGGCCGGGATCCGGAAGAAGCCCAGGATCTGCGGCGCGTGCAGGGTCATGGTGAGGACCCGCTCGGCGCCGGCGGTGTGCAGCAGGTCGGCCACCAGGCGCGCGGTGATGGAGATGCGCGCCTCGTCCTTCTTGTCGCTGCGGGCGTAGGGATAGTAGGGCAGCACGGCGGTGATGCGGGCCGCGCTGGCGAACTTGAGGGCGTCGATCATGATGAGCATCTCGACGAGGTTGTCGCTCACCGGAGGGGCGCTGGTCTGGATCACGAAGACGTCGGATTCCCGCACGTTCTCGTCGATCTTGACCTTGATGTTCTCGTTGGAGAAGCGCGTGATCCTGGACTTTCCGAGCTGCATCCCCATGTGGGCCGCGATCCCTGCCGCCAAGGCAGGATGGCTGGAACCCGAAAAGATCTTCATTTCACCGAACATTGCACCCCCAACCCGGACAGTTTACCTGACCCTGGCCCGTTGTGGGCGGAGGAAGGCACTTGCGGCCGGTCTCAAAGTCATGGTTATGCTGCTCCAGCGGATGGTCCTGGTGGCTTCGATTATGGTGCAGCATGGGCTGGCGTAGGAAAAATTCCCGGTCTGCGCCGGTCTTTTTTCGATTTGTGGCGGCAGGGCGAGACGTCCTCGGTTCGCTGTCGGGAATTCAAGATGCGAAGCGCCCCCCAGGGTGGTTAGGGGGGGGCCTTGACGCATTGCAAAAATGTTCTACATTAAAATCCGGGAGCGATGGATGCTTCTTCGCTGGGACATTCAGAACCTCGAACACATCGCCCGCCACGGTGTTTCTCAATCCCAGGCCGAGCTTGCATTTGAAGCCGAGGATGCCTTGGTCCGGCAGGACGCAACTCGCCTCAACCGGTGGATCCTCGAAGCCACTGTTGAGGGCAGGACGCTGAAGGTCGCCTTCGCCCGGGTTTTCCCGGATGACTATAGAGTCGTCACAGCCCATGGGATGAGTTCCAAGCGCAGGAGGAAAACATGACCGCCAAGAAAAAGCAGGCACTCGAGCAGATGAGCCTGGAGGCGTTCACAAAGGCTTCGGGCCCTGGCGAGCCATTGGAAGTCCTGCAGGCGCGTCAGGAGGAGGATGCGGAGTGGGCTGAGAGGGCTTTCGCTGGCAACGCGCCTCTCACCTCGGCCATTCGAATTCAGAGGGGCCGCCCAAGATCCGGGGAGGCGCCGCCGCGGACCGTTGTGAAGGCGATCCGCCTTCCCGTTCCCCTTCTGGATAGGCTCCAGGCCAAAGCTGAAGCTCAGGGGCTTTCGTTGAACGCGCTGCTCCAGATGGCTGCCTCGGAGTATCTAGCCAACCACCGGGGAGCATGATCAACCCGCTTTCGGGGCGACTCATTGAGCCGAGAACTGGAAACGTTAGAGGGATCATGAAAACCGTCGCCCTTAACATCCATGGAGAAGAATTCGTCGTGATTCCCAAGTTGGAATACGACCGGTTGCGCGGCATCCCCGATGGAAGCGTTGATGCCGTCGAGTTTGCCCGGAATTCGATCGCGAATGACCTTCGCGCGATGCGCGAGGCCGCCGGGTTGACCCAGGTTGAGTTGGCCAAACGGTTGAAGAAGTCCCAGGCGTTCGTCAGCGGGGCCGAGAGTGGCGCGTCCCGGGTAGGGGAACGCTATGTCCAGGCGGTACTGAAGGCGTGCGGGCTTCCCGATGACTGGAAGGGGTGAGTGGCCGGTCGGCTGGGAGGCCCTGGGTAAGGGCCGGACAAGTCAGCGAGGAGCACAAGGCAGCCTTTGCAAGGCTGGCCAAGTGATTCGGGCGGGCTAGACTTTCCCGCCCCCCACCCGCTCGATCCGGGCGCCCAGGTTCTTCAGCTTCTGTTCCAGGCCGGCGTAGCCCCGGTCCAGGTGGTAGATCCGGTCCACGGTGGTCTCGCCCTGGGCCACCAGGCCGGCGATCACCAGGGTGGCCGAGGCCCGCAGGTCGGTGGCCATGACGGTGCAGCCGGTGAGCTGGCAGGGGCCGGCGATGATGGCGGTGCCGCCGTCGATGCGCAGGTTGGCGCCCAGCCGCTCCAGTTCCATGGCGTGCTGGAAGCGGTTCTCGAAGATGGTCTCGCGGATCACCGAGATGCCGGTGGCCTGGGTCATGACTGCCATGACCTGGGCCTGGAGGTCGGTGGGGAAGCCGGGGTAGGGGGTGGTGGTCATGTCCTTGGCCCGGAGCTTCTGGCCGCACTCGCGCTGGATGCGCAGGTGCACGCCCTCGGCGCCCTGGCGCTCGGTGAACACGCAGCCGCAGCGCTCCAGGAGGTCGATGACGGCGCGGATCTGGTCCGGGTCCACCCGCTCCAGCACCACGTCGCCGCAGGCGGCGGCGACGGCGCAGAGGAAGGTGCCGGCTTCGATCCGGTCGGGGATGACGGCGTGGTCGCAGCCCTGCAGGCGCTCCAGGCCCTGGATGGTGAGGATGGAGGTGTCGATGCCCTTGATGTCGGCGCCCATGGCGACCAGCATGCGGGCCAGGTCGCCCACTTCCGGCTCCATGGCGGCGTTGCGCAGGATGGTGGTGCCGTTGGCCAGGGTGGCGGCCATGAGCACGTTCTCGGTGGCGCCGACGCTCACCTTCTCGAAGGTGTGGTCGATGGCCTTGAGCCGGCCGGCGGGGACCCGGGCCTCCACGTAGCCCTTGTCGATGCTGATCACCGCGCCCATGCGCTCCAGGGCCTCCAGGTGCAGGTTGACCGGCCGGGCGCCGATGGCGCAGCCTCCGGGCAGGGAGACCGAGGCCCGGCCGAACCGGGCGAGCAGCGGGCCCAGGACCAGGATGGAGGCGCGCATGGTCTTCACCAGGTCATAGGGGGCCTTGAGTTCGCCGGTCTCGAGGCCGGCGCCGGTGAGCACGGCGGACAGTTCGAAGCCGGCCTCGTCCTTGGTGATCTCGGCGGAGCAGCCCAGGGCCTGGAGCACCCGGATCATGGTGCGGATGTCGGAGACCGCCGGCAGGTGGCGCAGCAGCACCGGTTCCTGGGTCAGCAGCGCGGCGGCGATGCAGGGCAGGGCGGCGTTCTTCGCGCCGGAAATGGCAACCCGCCCCTCCAGGGGGACTCCACCTTGAATGACCAGCCGATCCATCGTC
>Ga0316217_10002181_pt1 | contig 24007 bp, 18 predicted proteins | sample 1anoAmetaG_FD_203633 | JGI IMG/M metagenome (GOLD analysis project Ga0316217, IMG submission 203633) | Freshwater microbial communities from Trout Bog Lake, Wisconsin, USA - 1anoA | ecosystem: Environmental > Aquatic > Freshwater > Lake > Hypolimnion/Profundal zone | place: USA: Wisconsin...
GATCCCGAGATTACATTCCCCTCCGGGGCGTTATTAACCGCGTCGGCCACCTGGCTCAGCCGCCGTCGTATCTCCTCGGCCATCTCCGCCAATTACCGGTCCTTGTCTAGTTTCTCCAGCCGTTCCATGGCTTGCCTCCTGCAATAGTCCCCGACACTCCGGTCGGTATGCCCCCATTATGCCATTTCCATCATCCCCATGAAATTTGGGCACACCCCCCCGCTTTCGCAAATTCTTCTGATTTGCAAGCCATACCGCCTCCCGCTATACTACCGGGCTCGAAAAACCAAGGAGTTTTCTTATGCCATTTGAATGCGCTTACACTGGCCGTCGTACCCGGATTGGCCGCCAATGCACCTACCGCGGCAAGGCCAAGTACCTCGGCGGCGTGGGTATCAAGATCACCGGCCGCAGTGCCCGCACCTTTAAGCCCAACCTGCAAAAGGTTCGCGTGGTCATCGATGGCCAGGCCAAGCGGGTCTATGCCTCCGCCAAGGCTCTGCGCAGCGGCTTGGTGACCAAGCGCCTCAGCCGCCGCCAAACCTACAAGCACACCGCCAAGGCGGCATCGTAACGGATCACCCGGCCAGAACCCTGCCGGTTCGGCACGGTGCACCAGGATTATCCGCCGCGCGCCATTGACCGAAAATCCATTTGATCGTACAAACGAGGCCCTGGAGACAGGGTCTCGTTTATTTTGCGCAAAGGATACCGCTTTATGGCTGGTGCTTCGGAGAAACTTGATGAGGCGCAGGTACGCAAAGTCGCCAAGCTCTCGCGCCTGAAATTGTCGGACCAGGATATCGCCCGCTACGCGACCCAACTGACATCGATCCTGGATTATGTCGCCCAGCTCAGTGCGGTCAATATCGAGGGCGTCACCCCCATGGCCCATCCGCTGCCGCTGCACAACGTGCTGCGGGAAGATGTGGTGCGGCCAGCGCTGCCGCTCGAAGCAGTATTGGCCAACGCCCCCGGCCGTGATGGACCCTACTTTACCGTACCAAAAGTACTCGATACCGGCATGGGCGGGGGCTGATCCCCGCCCCCTGTGCCGGACCGTACCCACCACAGAATGCTGATGGATTGGCTTACTACACGCGATGGGAGATTGCTATGAAGATGATGAAAACCTGCCTTGCCCTGATTGTGCCGCTGCTCGGAGCCTGCCTGCTCTCCGGGTGTGAAGGCTTTGCCACCCTGGCCAAGCAGCAGAAGATCGACCGTGCGGAAATGTCGCTCACCCGTATCGACACCACCCCTGCCACCACCACCCCCTCCACCCCCTCCACCCCCTCCACGCCTGCCGCAACCGTCGCCCCGGCCGCACCCGCCGCCCCGGCCACGGCACCGACTATCGCCCCAGCCCCAACCACACCGGGCACCTTTACCTTTACCATGACGCCAGCCCCCGCCGCGCCGGCCACGCCACCGACGATCACCCCGGCCCCAGCCACACCGGGCACCTACACCTTTACCCTGCCGCCCACCGTTACCTCCGTCAAGCAAACCACCAACGGCATGCAGCAATACCGCCTGTACGTGGGCCGGCCGGCCCCGCAAGCCACGCCCTTTATCGTCCTGACGGTGGCGCCCAACTTGGAAGCCCCCATGGAAACCGCCAGCGGCAGCGTGACCCATCGCACCTATCACCTCAATGGCCTGCTGACCGAAGAATGGAAAGGCTACGACCTCCAACGGCACCCGTTTTGTGAACTGCTGGTCTCCCACGACGACGGCGGCGACCAGCTCCACGCCATCGCCGTGGCCCGCACCACCGATGAACGCGCTGTGGCCCTGAAAATCCTGGCCACGATCCAATGGACCCCACTGGCGGAAAATAAATAATGGTTGCGCGGTTAAATGGTTGATGGGGCGCCGTCCCGGCCGCAAGTTGAACCCACGCCAGAAATTAATCATTTAACCATTTGACCAATTAACTACTTAACCTTTTATCCAAGGGATTCCCATGCTCAGCGATCTCTCGGCCACCCAACTGCGCGATGCCATCGCGCGCGGTGAAGTTTCCTCGGTCCAGGCCACCACCACCGTGCTCTCGGCGATCGATAAGCTCAACCCCCAGCTCCACGCCTACAACAGCATCTTCCCGCAGCGCGCCCTGGAAAAAGCCGCCGCCATCGATGCGCTACGGGCCGCGGGCCAACCGATTGGCGCGCTGGGTGGCGTCCCGATCGCCCTTAAAGACAACATGTGCACCACTTTTGGCCGCACCACCTGTTCGTCCAAGATGCTCGAGAACTTCCAATCCCCCTACGATGCGACGGTGGTCCAGAAGCTCGAAGCCGCCGGTGCGGTAATCCTGGGTAAAACCAACCTTGACGAATTTGCCATGGGCTCGTCCACGGAAAACTCCGCCTTTGGCCCCACGCATAATCCATGGGATACGCAGCGCGTTCCCGGCGGGTCCTCGGGCGGGTCGGCCGCCGCCACCGCCGCCCGCCTGTGCTACGCCGCCCTGGGATCGGACACCGGCGGCTCGATCCGCCAACCGGCGGCCTTGTGCGGCCTGGTGGGCCTCAAGCCCACCTATGGGCTCGTATCCCGCTATGGCCTGGTGGCGTTTGCCAGTTCGCTCGATCAAATCGGCCCGTTCACGCGCACCGTGGAGGATTGCGCCCTGCTGCTCAATGTCATCGCCGGCCACGATGCACTGGATTCCACCAGTTGGCCCGCCGCCGTGCCGGATTACACCCGGGACCTGGACCAGCCACTCCAAGGGCTGCGCGTGGGCCTGGCCCGCGAATATATGGGCGGCGGCACCGAGGCGGAAGTGATGGCGTCCATTCAGGCGGCGATCAACTTTTACCGCGACCAGGGCGCCACCCTGGTCGATGTGAGCCTGCCCCACACGCAGTACGGCATCGCGGCCTATTACATCATTGCCCCGGCCGAGGCCTCGAGCAACCTGGCCCGCTACGATGGCGTGCATTATGGCCATCGCACCGCCCAACCCCAGGACCTTATTGACCTGTATGCCGCCAGCCGCGCTGAAGGTTTCGGCCCCGAGGTCAAGCGCCGCATCATGCTGGGCACCTATGCCCTGTCCTCCGGTTATTACGATGCCTACTATCTGCGGGCGCTCAAGGTCCGCCAGCTCATCAAGAACGATTTTGACCAGGCCTTCCAGCAGTGCGACGTGATCGCCTGCCCGACTTCGCCATCCGTCGCCTTTAAGATCGGCGAAAAGGCCGACGACCCGCTGGCCATGTACCTCTCGGACGTGTTCACCGTCACCTGCAATATCGCCGGTATCGCCGGCCTTTCGCTGCCTTGCGGTTTTTCCACCAATCACCTCCCCATCGGCATGCAACTCCTGGGCCCCACGTTCTCGGAAGCCAAGCTCCTCCGCATCGCCCGGCAGTACGAACGCGCCCACGACTGGCACACCCGCCGGCCGCCGGTCTGCGCCTGAACTTTTAAACCCTTGCACTTACGAGTCTGGGGCATTGACAATTGACCCCCGTCCCCTAAGAATTCCCTCCATGGTCAAAACCGTACAAAACTTCGGGACAGTGTTTCCCGTGATGGTGCTCGCCGGCGAGGAAGCCTTTCTGCGCGAACGGGCGCTGGACGAAATCAAACAGGCCGTGCTGGGAGAGGAAGATCCCGGGATGGCCCTGGTGCGGCTCGATGGCGCCACGCCCGCGGCGGTGGTGCTTGATGAGGCGCGGACGCCCTCCATGTTTGCCCCGCGCAAGCTGGTGATTGTCGATCCGGCCGACGCGCTATTCAAGGCCGCGGAAGAAGAGGCGCCCGCCCGTGGCCGGCGGCCCACGCTGACCAATCGCGAAATTCTCGAAAATTACATTGAAGCGCCCAGCGACTCGGCCGTGCTGGTGCTGGTCTGCAATTCCTGGCTTAAGACCACGCGCCTCCACAAGATCCTCGACAAGCAGGGAGCCATCCGCTGGTGCCTGTCGATCAAGGAGGAGGCGGTCCCCGCCTGGCTGACCAAACGGGCGCGCGATGCCCACGGCAAGGCGCTCGAACCGACCGCCGCCGCGCGGCTGGCGGAATTGATCGGCCCGGACCTGATGCGCCTCGATAACGAGCTGGCCAAGCTGGCGTTATATGAGCCGGAGAGCCCCGCAATCAACGTCAAGGCGGTCGAGGCGCTGGTCGGATTTCAACACGAACAGGAAATATGGGAGCTGATCAACGCCCTGAGCGCGCGCGATGCCGCCACGGCTTTAAGAAAAGTTGACGAATTGTGGCAACTTGACCCGAAAATAGAATACAGCGCTGTAGGTGCCATTTTTTCGTGGCTCAACCAGGTGCTCCGGGCACGCGAGATGCTCGACCAGAATATGGGGGCCGGCCAAATTATCGCGGCCCTCCGGCTCTGGCCGCAGGACCGGGCCACCAAGATTGTGACTCTGGCCCGGAACTGGGGCCTATCCGGCGCGGCCCGGTGGAGTCAGGAACTCCTGCGGGTGGATGTCGCCAATAAAACCAGCGTGGGCGACACCCGCGGGAACATTGAGAAGTTCATCGTGGCGTTGTGCGCCACTTAAGTTAGTTGTTCGTGGTTAGTGGTTAGTTGTGGCGGAAGGTTCCAACTTCCAACTTCTAACTTCAAGATTCGCATTCCGTTACTAAGGCAGATCGTCCCAGGATGGGATCAACGATTCCAATGGATTGGAGCCCGGAACATGTCCAAGCGCCTTACACATCCGTTATTTAGAAAACGTTCGTGGCTGCCGCTGGCACCCCTGGCATCGTTGACGCTGGGCGGTTGCGGCATGTTGGAAATGGCCAATCCGCTGCGCCATACCGACCCGGCCACGCCCCCGGCCCCGGCCCGCCCCGTCGTAGCCACCCCACCGGCACCCGATCCCCCCACCGGCGATACGGCCGCCCTGGCGTATGCCGACCGCCTGGCCAAGGCCGAAAAAGTGTATCAACAGGCCCTGAAGGGTTCTGCCGGCCCGATCGTACTGGCTTCCGATCAGCATTTGGCCGGGCAGCCAGGCGCCGTTACGCCCGCCGACGCCGATCATGCCGCCGGCCTCAAAATGCCCCCACCCGATAACGAGCATGTGACCGTGACCGTTGGACCAGTTAAATCAGCGGACAGCCCCAACCCGGTCGTGCCGATTACGACCGTGCCTTTTACCATCGTACCCCCAACGCCGACCCCGGCCGCAACCATTCCACCCGCTGTGGTGGCCCCCACCACGGTATCCCCCACGGCCCCGCCCACTGCGGTGCCGCCGGCCATGGACAAAACCCCCTCCACCCCTGCCCCTTCACCGGCCGCGGTCGCCGCCCCCACGCCCACCGGCGCGGTGGCCATGGCCAGCGTGTCGGCCGAGCACGGCCAAAGCGGCGCGGGCCTCTCGGCTATGGGCATCATGAATGCCTCGGCCAACGCGCCCATGGGCCCCAGTGTGGGCGCCAATGGGTCGTCGCTGAGCAACCTACCCGCCGGCATCGGCAATACCGAGCCGACGATGGATTCGGTATTGGATCTGTTGCGCAAGCGCGTGCAGGCCAAGCCGCAGCAGTTGAATTACGCCCTGGCCCTGGCGTTGCTCAACTCCGCCGAGATGCACAAGCCCGGCGACCCGGCGCTCACGGGACTTAACGCCATGGACCAGTCGCTGGTGTCCGATATGACCCACGCCATCGAAAGCATCAGCGCCCAGCCGGTAACGCCCACCGACACCCTCTCCCAGCGCGCCGCACCACTGCTGGCAGCCAGCCAGAAATGGCAGGTGGATGCCGATCTGAAGTTGCCGCGGTTGATGCTCGCCTCCCGCGTGGACAGCTTCGGCGTCTACACCCCCGTGACGCCGCGGTTTGAATATGGCCGGCGGCAAACCGTGATCATCTACTGCGAAGTGGCCAACTTTGCCTCCAAGCACAACGATGAGGGGTTGTACCAGACGCTCCTGACCCAGCAGGACACGCTGACCACGGATGACGGCCTGCTCATCTGGCGACCCAATCCCGAGGATGTCGAAGACCGCTCGCTCAACCAGCGGCGCGATTTCTACCTGGTCAAGAAACTCACGCTGCCGGAAACCCTGGCCATCGGCAAGTACACGCTCAAGATGAGTGTGACTGACAAACTGGCCAAGAAACGCGCGGAAGTGACGATGCCCATTGAAATCGTCGGACGGTAGCCGGACGGGCATCGTACAGCGCCACGCTCAGGGCCCCGCAGGCTTCCACGTGCTGGCGTTGGTCAGGAATTGGGATTGCAGGGCGGGGAGTTCCGCGGCACGCGGGAAATCGTTGACGGGGATCATCGGCGTAATCTGGTGGCTCAGGCACCAGTGATTGGCGGATTCCGCCGGCTGGCCGGATCCGCGGGTTTCGTAAAGGCGCGCCGTCATCTGGGCGCCGGGGGTCAGCCACTGATAAATTTCCCATTGGCGCCGGCCGGACCAGAGGCGGTAGAACGGTGGATTGGCAGCGCCCTCCAGCGTGGCTTCGGAATAGCCGCCGCTGAAGGGGAAAATGGCATCGCACTGATGCTCGCAGAAGGTCAGCGTGTCCGGGCCGAGTTTCTCGCGCAGAAAGCGCATGAGTTTCACATCCGCCAGCGAACTGCCGAAGCTGTCGAGATAGAACAGCGTACAGCCACGCTGCTGCATGCGCGCAAAACGCTGCCCTAGCATGGTGCAATGGGCCGGATCATCAGGATTGATGGGGATGATCTGGTCCTGCTTCCAATCGAGTTTGACCGCCATATCGTGCGGGCGCGTGCAGACGCCGAGTTTCAGGCCCGCCGCCGCAAAACGGCCGGCCAGCAGCGGCCATTGCGCTTCCACCTCCGGCGGGAGCACATCAAAATCGGGCCGGTACATGCCGCCGCGCGGGTCGTCGCCGCCCTGGCCCCAGACGATGACCCCCTGTCCCTGGTTGGCACGCAGGGGCCCGATGAGGGTGTCGCAGAACAGGGCGGCGCCCTGCGGCGTATCGATGCGCCGGTGGCCGCCGTGGAAGCCATAGGGGTTCTGGGCATTAATGGCGCCCTGGCTGTGATTCAGGTAATCGGTGGCGATCCAGCGGTGATCGGCATGGTAGCGCACGGGTCCGAACGTGGCCTGAAAATGGGTGCGATAGGGTTCCAGGAGATGCTGCCAGGCGACGTTCGGACTCACACGCAGGCGCAGCTCAAAAGTTTGGGCGCCGCGGGCCGGCACGGGATCGGCGACAAAATAGAGCAACCGGCGGGAGGGCAGCTTTTCGCGCCGGCCAGGGTTCCAATCGGTGTAGTCCCACAAAAACAACGTGTGCGCCAGGCCGGTGCGCCAGGGAGAAAGCCCCACGCCCACGGCCCCATCCTGGGCGTAGCTGCCACCGATCGGCGAAAAATCGCTGGGGTGGCACAGGCCCGTGCCATGGGCTTGGAAATAGGTAATGTGCTGTTCGCACATCCACCCTTCCGGCGGGCGGGCAAAGGTGAATTCCAGGCCGCCGAAGCCGGTGACGGCCAGCGCGGCGTCCGGATGCCGGTTATCGATGCGGGCGGCAATGGTGAGATCTTCGCCGTCGAAGGTGTAATCGGTGGTGCAGATGATGTCCGCCTGCGTGTGCACCACGCGGGCGTGATGGTCGTCGAATTTTTCAAAGTGCCGGGCGAGGATTTTGTCGGCCTTGACCGGGCCGGGTTGATGACCGAACCAGGACTCGGCGTTGAAGGCCGACCAACTGCCGTGCGCCACGGATCGTCCGCCGCAGGCAATGGAAGACAGGCCGTCCGCGGTGATAAGAAATTCGGCCTCCGCGGGAGAACGGTAGAGGAGTTTATCCGGCATCCGCGCCGCTGGCAGGTTTTCCGCAACGGCTGGGGCGGCGATGCGCCACAGTGCGGCCGATACGGCAAGGGCGGCGAGCCGCCAAAGTATTGTGTGGGCGGGTTTCATGGGGCGCATTGTACGGCGCGGCGTTGGTTTCCACATTTATCCGCGCATGAAGATGCTTTCGTCCCATTAGGGACGGCTGAAAATAGCCCAGCGATTTATTGCTGGGTAGCGGCACGCCCCTCCCACACCCGCTCACGCCGGCGGCAGCGGGCCGGCCAGGACGGCGTATTGTTCCATCGCGGACAGGTCGCCGTTGCAGATCAGATCCACATTGCAACGGATCAGGGGCAATTGTGTGGTGATGAAGCGCCGGGCCACCGCTTTCTTGCGTTCGTTTTTGGTGGCCTGCTCCAGGAACAGGTGGCCGACGATCACGGCGATGGCGCTGTCCACCAGCTTGCGGCCGTAAAGGTCCACGTAGGCCCCGCCCTTGGTCTTGGCCACGCCAATAGCCTGCATCACCAGGTTGCGGCCTTCGACCAGTTTGGCCGCCAGTTCCACCAGCACGGGATCGCCATAGGCGACCTTTTCAAACTCATCGGCATAGCGTTCAAAGGCGCCCGAGCAGACGCCGCGGACGGCGGCGACAATCTGCAACTGGCTGGTGCCTTCGTAAATGGTGGTGATGCGGGCGTCGCGCAGATGGCGCTCCACCGGGTAATCCTTCATGTAACCCGAGCCGCCCAGTACTTGGATGGCATCCGAGGCCACCTTGACGCACATTTCCGAGGCGTAGTACTTGCTCATCGGGGTAAGCATGCCGTTGAGGCGCTTAAGCACGCGGGAAAGCTCCCGCCGGCGCTTGGTTTCGGCCGGGTCGGTCGGCGGGTTCCATTCCATGATGCGCAGGTTGTTATATTCCACATCGCACACGCGGGCGGTGGCGTAGGTCAGCGCGCGGGCCGCTTCAATGCTGATGCGCATATCCGTAACCATGTCGGCCACGGCCGGCAACTGCTCGATCGAGACGCCGAACTGTTTGCGCGTGTAGGCATAGCGCCGGGCCACGCGGAAGGCGGCTTCGGCAATGCCCAGCGACTGGGCGGCGATGCCCAGGCGGGCGCCGTTCATCAGGCTGAAGACATAGCGGATCAGACCCAGTTGGCGTTCGCCAATGAGCTTGCCGGGGGCATCGTCAAATACCAGTTCGCACGTGGGCGAGCCGTGGATGCCCAGCTTTTCCTCCAGGTGGCGCACGCGGATGCGCTCCGAGCGTTCGTTGAGGAACAGCGAGAGGCCGCGACCGTCTTTGACATCCGGCTCGGAACGGGCCAGGGTCAGCAGGATTTCGCCGCAGCCGTTGGTGATGAAACGCTTGACGCCATTGAGACGCCAGTTGCCATCTTCATCCTGCCAGGCGCGGAGGCTTACCGCCTGGAGGTCCGAACCGGCATCGGGCTCCGTGAGCACCATGGCGCCGGTCACTTCGCCGCGCGCGAAGCGCGGCAGGTATTCATCCTTTATCTTGTCATCGGCAAAGGCGTGGATGGTCTCGGCGATGCCCTGGAGGCCGAAGATGTTCATAAGGGAGGCATCAGCGCGGCTGACGATGTCATTGGCCATGGTGTAAATCAAGCAGGGACAATTCAGGCCGCCGTATTTGCGCGGCAGGGTGAAGCCCATCAGGTCGGCCCGGGCCAGGTCCTTGATATTCTGCTGCATGAGCGGATTAAGGGTCACGGTGCCATCGGCATTGTGGGTATTGCCTTCGTGATCGATCTTCTCCGAGCGCGGCGCGATGGCATTGCCGGCGATGTCGCCGACGATCTCCAGGATGCGGCGGTAGTTATCCACCGCATCGGCGGCATCGACCGGCGCATACTCGGCGCCCGGACCGGTGCCGGCGGTGAAATTATCCTCCTGCAGGGCCGCCAGTTCAGCCAGATTCAGGTGTTCCACCAGGAACCGGATATCATCGTTATCTAAGAAAAAATTGGGCATAGTTCCAGTCCGTTTCAACTAACCACTAACAACCAACAACTAACCACGCGCCCGAATCGCCTTGATCATCAGCGGAATGATCTTGTTCAAATCGCCGACGATGCCGTAGTGGGCGACGCCGAAAATGGGGGCTTCCTTATCCCAGTTGATGGCAATGATTTTGGCCGATTCTTCCATGCCGGCCCGGTGCTGCACTGCACCACTGATGCCGCAGGCCACGTACAGGGCGGGGCGCACCGTGGTGCCGGTCTGGCCGATCAGGTGCTCCTTGCCGACAAAGCCGCTGTCGACCGCCGCGCGGCTGGCGCCAACGGCAGCGCCCAGGGCGCCGGCCAGGTCGTGAATGACTTTGAAATTGGCCTTGGAACCCACCCCGCCGCCGCCAGCGACGATAACGCGTGCCGCCTTAAGGTTCACCTTGCGCTTTTCGCGGTGGCGTTCAATGAGCTTCACGGCCAGGTCAAAATCGTTGAACTCAATCTTCTCATCAATAATCTGCCCGGAGCGGCGCGGATCGCCATCTTCCAGGCGCATCACGCCTTCGCGCACCGTGGCCATCTGCGGCCAGCGGTCGTAATTGATGATCGTGGCGATGATGTTGCCGCCAAACGCCGGGCGGATCTGGTGGAGCAGGTTCTGATGTTCTTTCTTGGTCTTGGGGTCGGTATAGCCGCCGATTTGCAGATCGGTGCAGTCCGCCGTCAGGCCGGCGCGCATCTCAGAGGCGATGCGGGGCGCCAGGTCGCGCCCCAGCGGGGTGGCGCCGTAGAGGACAATCTGCGGCTTATGCTTGGTGATAAGCTGGCAGACCGCCCGGGCATAGGGCAGCGTGCGGTAATGTTCCAGCCGGGTGTCGTGCACGTAGTAGACGTTGTCCACGCCGTGGGCGATCAGCAGGTAGGACAGCTCGCGGACGTTCCAGCCCACCAGCACAGCGCCCACCTTGACGCCCAGCTTGTCGGCCAGTTCGCGGGCCTTGCCGCAGAGTTCCAAGGCTGTTTCGCTCAGGTGTTCATCTTCCTGCTCGGCAAACAGCCAGACTTCGCCCTTGGGATTCGGTTCGATCATGGTTTTGTCCGTTGTCAGTAGTCCGTGGTCCGTGGTTGGTTGGGCCTATCCAATGGTGTGATCCACGATCAGTTCGTGGACCATCTTGGCGACGGCTTCTTCGGTCGGCTCTACGGCCGTGAAGCCTTCCTTGGTCAATACGATCGATTGCACGCGCTGCACCTTGGTGGGCGAACCGGTGATGCCGCACCAAGTCAGGTCGGCTTTGATGTCGTCGAGGTCCCATTGTTCGACCGCCAGACCGGCCGTCTCCAGGGCGGTAAAGCGGCGGGCGATCTCGGCCTGTTTATCAGCTTCCGCCGCCTGGGGCAGATCCTTGGCGACCTGGGCGCTCACTTCACCGCGGCTGCGCGCCCGCTTGGACCGCAGCACGCGCTTGGCCGCCGGCGGCCGCGGATTATTGGCGGTGTCGATCACCGTCAGCAGCACCGGCAGGCGGCTTTCGAGCACTTCCCAGCCATTGCCGACGTTGCGGCGCACGCGGATGGTCTGGCCGGAAAGGCTGATGAGTTGCTCAAAATACGTGATCTGGGGGATGCCGAGTTTCTCGGCCATTTGCGGGCCTACCTGGGCGGTATCGCCGTCGATGGCCTGGCGCCCGCAGAATACCACATCGTAGCGGCCAATCTTGCGGACTACCTGGGATAGGATGTAACTGGTGGCCAGCGTATCGCTCGCGGCGGCGCGGCGGTCGTTGACCAACACCGCCCGATCGGCCCCGCGGAAGAGGCTTTCCCGCAGCACTTCCACGGCCCCCAGCGGGCCCATGGTAATGGCGGTAACGGTGCCGCCGAACCGGTCGCGCAGTTCCAGGGCGGCTTCCAGGGCGTGGAGGTCTTCGGGGTTGAAAATGGCCGACAGGGCGGCGCGGTTAACCGTGCCGTCGGCTTTCATAGCGTCGCCGGTAATATTGCCCGTGTCGGGCACCTGCTTGACGCAGACTATCGTGTCATAACCCACGGGGCGATTCTCCATCAGGACCAGTGCCATCCACCAGGGATGACCGGGGGTATTGGGTGCCTGTCCACAGTGGCCAGGCGCCAGGGATCCAAGGGTGTCAGGCGCGCATCGGGCACGTTGCGGTGTATCTCAGGTCTGGACCCGCCGCGGCGCAGCTTTGCATGCACCAAAATGGATGGACTCTAAGCGGGGATAGTTGTAGTGGCGAAGCGCTTGGCTGTCAAGAAGTAATGGACTTATTGGTCTAATTTTGCGGCAATGTGAAATAGTTGAGGGAGGAGAGCCGGTTTGACGCCTACTGCGCGGCACCACTAGAATGCGGGCGACACGCAAGGAGCCTGTTTATGAAAACCCTCGTCGGTACGCTCGTAGAACCGTTGTCCGCCAGCCAGTGCCAGATTACCCCGCGCAGCGCCGTGGGTATTGATGACGACGGGCGCATTGTCCCGGCATCAACCGGCGCCGCCCGCGGCACGGTAATCGGCGATGAACAATGCTGGATCCTCCCCGGGTTTATTGATGCCCACCTGCATCTGCCCCAGTGGGATCGGCGCGGCATCGACGGGCTGGCGGTCTTTGAATGGCAGGAGAAGGTCGGCTTCCCGGCCGAGCAGCGACTGGCTGATCCGGCCGTCGCCCGGGCTTTGGCGGAAGATTTTGTCCGCGGCCTGATGGCCCATGGCACCACCACGGTGGCGGCATTTGGCAGTTCGTTTGCCCAAGAGGTTGAGGAGAGCTTCAACGTATTTGCACAGCGGGGCTTGCGCGCCATTTACGGCATGACACTCAACGACCGGGAGATGCCCGGCGACCTGCTCCAACAGGCCGACAAGGCCCTCGATGAATCGCGGGCCCTGGCCGCCAAGTGGCACGGGCGCGAAAACGGGCGGTTGCACTATGCCTTCAGCCCGCGCACCAGCATCCGCTGTTCGGAAAAACTGCTGCGCGGCTCGGCGGCCCTGGCCAACATGCTTAAATGCTACCTGCAGACGCACGTCGCCGATTCGGCCGATGAAGTGCACGAAGTGCACAAGCAGTTCCCGGATCACATTGATGAGGTGGATCTGTTCGGCGACATGGGCATGCTGGGGCGCCGCACGATCCTGGCGCACGGCGTCTTCCTGGACAACCACCAGCGCCGCGGCGTGGCTGAAAGCGGCACTGCCCTGGTCCATTGCCCGACGGGCAACCTGTTCCGTGAAAGCGGCCTGACCGATTACGTGGCCCGGCGCACGGCGGGCATTCGCGTGGCCCTGGGGTCGAGCATTGGCGGCGGCTTTGATCCCTTTATGCCGCGGGTCGCTGTCGAGGGTCTGCAAACCGCCAAGGCGATCAAGGTGCACTCGCTGCCGCGGCGGGCTGGGCCCACACTCTTGCCGGCGGAGGCCTGGTGGATGCTCACGGCCGGCGGCGCCGCCGCGCTGGGATTGGGCGAACACATCGGCACGCTGGCCCCAGGCTACCAGGCAGATTGCCTGGTGGTGCGGCCGGAGAAATGGATTGCGGATCTGCCGGCCGAGCAGCAAGCCTCGGCACTGCTCTATACCATCAGCCCGCAGCAGATTGAACATGTGTTCATTGCCGGCAAACGCGTAGGGCCATGATCTATAGTTCAACGCGCACAAAAAGATACCGGAGCGCTTCGGGAATATGCACGGTCAGTCGGTTACCTTCCAGCGCCACCGTTCCGTCGCCGGCCAGCGGTGTGATTTTGTGGGCACCAGCCCCGAACAAGGGTAGGTCCACCGACCATTCCGGTGCGGCAGAAAGTTCACGGAACAGCAGCAGGTAACCGGCATGCCCCGCGGCACCGACGGACGCAAAGCCGGTCCAGTTTACGCCGTCGGGCGCATTGCCGATGGGAATGGTGCGGCCGGCAAAGATTCCGCTCCGCTCCTGCTTCCACACCGCAACCAGTTTGCCTACCGCCGCGGCATAATCGTCCGGCAGGTTGGACGTTTCGAACCAGCCCAGGGGGTTGGCAAACATGGTGGTCGCAAAGAGATAATCCGGCCGGTAGCGCGCCGGGGCCAATGGGTCGTCGGGATACTTATCCACCTGGCGCGTGTTGTTCAGGAACTCCATGCGCAAACGCAGCGGGTCGACATACTGAGAGAGCTTCCACAGATTCCGCAGCGTCTGGTGCGGCCAGTACCGGTGGAAATCGGTGTAGCGGTTCTCGACAAAGATCGGACCGGCGTCCGGGATTCCAAAATAGCCGGGGCGTATCTCGGCGGTCACATCGAGATCGAAAACCACCTTGCCGTGGGATTCCGTCAGGACCCGGTCGAAGAACCGCCGGAGATTTTCCTGCGCCGCGATGGTCGTGACTTTCACAGAATCGAGCTTGAAGTAATCGATGCCTTCCACGCGGTGGAGTTCCAGGATGCGGTCGGCATCGCGCTGCCAGTTGGCCACCTGGTTGCTCGAATCCGGGCCAAACCACAGGCCGAACTTCATCCCCTTCTGGCACGCCGCCGCCACCAGGGGCGCCAGGCCGCCGGGAAAACGTTGCGGGTCGGGCTGCCAGAAATTGGGATCCGCCGCCCAGTAACCGTTCCACGCGCCGCCCTTGGCCACGGCCGAGTTGGCGGTGCGGCCTTTCTGCCAGCCGTCATCAATCTGCACGACATCCACGCCGAGGCGTTCCCCGGCCTCTATTTCCTTGCGCATGAACGCTTCGTTAAGCCGCGCATCGCGCGAGCGATCGCCCCACGTGTTGCTCAGGAACATGGCGTCGCGCTGCGGATCGTACGCGCGCAACTGGCGCTGGTAGGTTTGCAGTACGGCAATCCGGCCGATGCGCCCGCCGTGGTACGCCAGCAGCACAAACGGGTAGCCCTGGCCGGCAAACCGCAACCGGCGGGCGCCGGCGCTCACGACCGCATCGAACTCCGATTTCACCGGGCGCGCATGCGGTAGTGGTGCCTGTTTAAGAAACACCAGCCCCGCGCCGGTGAGGGTGTTTTCGACAAAGAACACGTTGCCCGGCAGTTTCAGCGGCCCCTCGTTGGGCATCAGCAGCCAGTCGTTCTCGAACACCAGTTCGTTGTGGTTATCCGTCTGGTCGAGCAACAGGACCTGCGTGAAACGCAGGTGTTGCGGCGCCAGGAGCAGGTCTTCGAGCGCATCGCCGGCATCCTTTTCTTCCGTTTTCGGGGCTTCTTCGATGCCGCTGGCCGTTTCCGCCGCGGTTTGCTTGGTTTTCGTCTTCGCATCCGCACCGGCGGCAGAGAAGCGCATGGCTACGCCATGCGCGGCGGAAAAGATCTGGAGACGATACGTGAGGGCCGTCGGGTCGGTGGTCGCCAATTCCACGACCAACGATTCTTCTTCCACCGGTCCAAAGCGACCGCCTTTGGCTGAAATGGTCATGGTACGCCCGGCGTTGGGCACGATGGTCGCCGGACAGGGGGCCGGACGACTGGCGGGTTTGGCGATCCATTCACAATTGGCTTCCAGATCGCGAAACGAGGTGGCGGTCAGCATCCCCTCGTGAATCCGCCAGCGGCGCTCGATATGGGCGTTGCCCACGGTCAGCTCCGTTGGGCTCCAACGGGCATAACAGGTCTGGAAGTTCGCCGCGCCCGCTCCCGCCCCGGCTGCGCCGGCGGGGACGGTGGCCGGTGTGTCTGCGGCGCTTAACGGCGATGCGGCCAACAAACCCAAAACCAGTACCAGAGTGCTGGCGGAAACGAGCGTCCACAGTCGCATGGCAAAATTCCTTAAAGCCACATTGGTTACTCGAAACGCAGCATGGTAAATGAATGTGCCGGAAAGGTGTACTGCGTGCTCCCGTCTTTTAATCGGTGTTCCCACATATTTCTTTCGGGGATCATGGTATCCGTCTTTTCCGCCGTGTTCCGGTTTTCCATGGGGCCGGCCAGCGTGGTGCGCTGCGCCAGCGGTTGGCGCGGCACGAAACCCGCCAGGTGAATTTGCGCCGCCACCGCCTGGTCGCCGGGATTGACGGCTTGCAGCTCCAGCGTGGCGCCATCGGCGCTGCGTTTGGCATTGATGTCCAGCGGCCCCGCCGGCCCGGTCACCGGACACGCGAGGCGCTGCGGCTGGTAATTTTCAGAGAACATCTGCGCCACATACCCGGGCGGTTGCAGCCAGACCTGTGCCGGGTTGAGGAACAAGAGCCCCTGGTCCCAGCCGTTGTCGTTCTGGCCATCGGGTTGCAGGCCGTTGGCTGAACAGACCATGGGCAGGCGGCCATCGCGTTCGATGGCGTTGATGGCCAGGGCATTGGCCAGCGCCCGTTTCTGCGCATGATTGCCGGCGTTGAGTTCAAAGACGACCACCTTGTGCGCGGCACCGGCGGCGATCTGGTCCAGGGCGTCGGCCAGGGAAAACAGGCCGACGAGCGTGGTGTTGCACGCCACGGGATGTTCGGTGTTGACATGCACATCAAACCAGACTTCGCGCTGGTGCTGCCGGGCCAGTTGCAAAATCCGGCGGTGCGCGGCCAACGTGGTAATGCCCGAGTCGGCACCGGTGAAGCCAAAGGGATTGGTGATGGGCCGGGCATAAGCGAAGTCCCCCACCACCAGGATGATCTCCTGATCCTTGGCCCAGATGGCCTCCGCCAAGGCTGCGAACCGGGCGGCATAGGCATCATCCACGCGTTCCTCGTTGCCCAGCTCGAGGTACTTAAGCTGGTAGGGCGCCGGATGCCCATCGGCCGCCCGCCGGTGGCCCCACGGGCTCTCGGCCGAACCCTTGGCATAATCGATGAAGTCGGCCATGTCCTGCGGCGTCTCGTAGCTGTTGAAGTCCGGCACATAGGCCATGCCGGCGGCCTCGGCGAAGTTCATGAAGTCCGGAATGCCCCACCCATTGGAAGAATAGCGATACCAGAGACCCGCATAGGGCTGGCGCCGGTCGCGTGGGCCGATCATGTTTTTCCATTTGTACCCGTCGTTGTTCACCATCGAGCCACCGTAGCGCAGCACGGTGATCCCCGCCGCGATCAATCCCTGGGCCACGTCGCGCCGGACGGGCAGGTCCTTAAATCGGCCCCACGCGCCGGGTTGCAGAAAGGCGTAACCGAGGGTGACCGATCCGGGCTGTTTCAATTTGAGCGCCAACCGGCCGGCGGAGTCGGCGGCATGAGGGGTCAGCGCCAATTCCAGCCGCTGCCAATCACCGGCGGCCACCGGTAATGACTCTTCGGCATAGACCTGCGAACCATCGCGGCTTTCCAAGGCGGCAAACAGGGTGGCGGCCTTTTCGGCGCGGACCCACAGGCATCCTTCGTACGGCTGGCCGGCCACAAAATTAAGACCCCAGCGATTAAGCCCCTGGTTTTCCACGCCCCATTGGCCGGTACCCGAATCAAAACTCATTTGTTGCGCCTGCGCGCCGACGAACGGGCGTTGCGCATCCAGCGCGTAATGCCCCTCTGCCGCACCCTGGCGGAGCGGGCGCCACATACCGCTGACCTCGGCCGTTGGCTCGGCGGTGGCCCAGGCCAGGGATTCGCGTTGGTCGCCGGTCTTGACCCAGAGATTGCGATATCGTGCCGCTTGCTGCCACGCCCGTAAGCCGACGGTTCCCGCCGGCAGGGCCGCCGGGCCATCATCATGGCGCAATACGGATTTGCCCTCCACCAGAATTTCGAGGATCGAACCGGTCAGGCGCACCTCCAGCGGAATCCAGCGGCCCGGCGCCACCGCACACGGAACATCTTTAAGGAGCGTATAATTGTTGCGGTGCCGGCCCAGCCGCAGACTTTGCCGCGCGGCACTGAGCGAAACCTCGTAACCGCTGAAACGGTCGGCACCCACACCCGGCTGCGCCACGCACACGATCAACCCGGCATTGTCTCCCTGGCGATCAGCGAAAAACACTTCCACCCCCACAGCGCCATCCTGGAAGGCGCCATGGTTGCTGACCAGCTTGGGTCCATCAAGGCCGCTGATGGCCACCTCCCCGTCGCGTACCATCCACCGGCCGCCATAGGCCATGAACCCAGGGATGGTGGATACCGGCGGCGGCTCCTGGAAGCTCTCGCCAAAGATCATCTGGCTGTAAAGACCGCCATAGATTTCGTGGTTCACATCCTCGATGCACGCGCCGGTGAGGTAGCGCGAAACCTGGCCAACGACCTGGTCGGCGTGGACGGTAATTTGGACTGGGCCGGCCGGAGGAATGGGCGACGCGCCCTGCACCGCGGCGGTCAAGAACAACATTACCAAGGTCTGCCAGATAGATCGTCTCATTCGTGCTCCGGTCGGTTGAGCGATATTCGCCATGCAGCCTCTGGGCTGCGGCGCGCTGGGAAACTTATTCCGCCATGATAACAACTGTCCCGCAACAGGAGGTCACCTTGGATGCGCAAGACAAAGACGTTGCACAGAAGGTTGCCGAACACGAGTGGACTGCGATCGGCGTAGACGATCATGACCCAGCGTTGGTCTGCAATATCGGCCTGATGACATCGACGAAGCCTCCGAAGATCATCATCCTCGCCTTCCGCAGTGTTTCTCGGGTAATATAATGCCGTATAAGGAGATCGCCATGCCGACAATCTCACTGTTTTACGGCACACATTGTGTCGATGTATTTTCTGGATAATCGGCAGCACAAGATGCCGCACATTCACGTTCGCTATCAGGATGCTGAGGCCGTCTACTCGATCCCGGAGGGTGAATTATTATCCGGCGCCATTCCGCCAGCCAAAGCGCGGCTGGTGCAGGCATGGATTGAGATTCACCGCGATGACCTGATGGCCGACTGGCAGTTGGCGGTAAGCGGCCAGTTACCGCATAAGATCGAACCGCTGAAATGAGGGGAGTTTTATGTTGCCCAGAATCAAGTCTGTGCAGGCCCAGCCGGGCTACCAATTGAACCTGGTTTTCACCAGCGGTGAGACCGGAACCTACGATTGCCGACCCCTGCTGAACTTCGGCGTGTTCACCGAGCTAAAGGATGAAACGTATTTTCGGTCGGCCCAGGTGGTCAACGGAACCGTGGCGTGGCCGCACGAACAGGATATCTGCCCGGACACGTTGTATCTGGATTCGCGCCGCGCCTGATTATGCGCTGCCGTTCAGCACCACCCGGCCGATGATGGTGTTGTTGCGGCAGGCGTTCTTGCTGGCGGTGAACCCGGCGGTCTCCCTCCCCGTGGACCCAGGCCAAGACGGTGGTCACGAGCCGCGCGATGGTGGATAATCTATCTATCCAGCGGCCAGCGCGTATGGTTTTGCGTGGCGGCGGTGGGCGCGACCGAACAAGGATTCTGGAGCGATCCGGCGACCAAGATTGTGCTGTGAGGATGCCATGACGATCCAAGAACTCATCGAGGAAGGGCGTCGAATTCAGCGCCGAACGATCTTGTTGGTGCCCGATGGTACGGGCGACTGCGCAGCAGTATGGTACGGGCACCAGCGCGGACACAAACCAGAGGACGGTCATCGGTGTTGGCTCAGCGTCGATGCAAGATGTATCCCGTCGTGTGACATACGGGGTTGGTTGTCAATTTACACGAACGACAAAACCTACCGAGGCGGGCGCGTGGAAATCGGGTCGGGGCCGCTTCAGGCGGATGGCCTGCGCCTGTTTGCTCGCGAAATTGTGGTGCTTCCGCCCATTGATGCGGTGATCGCGCGTGGCTCGCCCGCCATTGATTCCTGGCTCGCGCAGAACAAATGGCAGCGTACCTGGAGGTACAACTCCAACTTCCGCGACAGCCTGATGGTTAAGCAGTACGAAGCGATTGAGTGCCAGGAGAATCCGCTGTACCGGAAGGGCAGCTACGCGGCGCTCGGCGGGTGGCACATGCCGTGGGCTGATCATGACTGGCACGAGTTGATCGACGAGAGACTCTTGGTCAAGACGTATATGGATTCAGAGCCGTGGGTCGAAGCCTGGCAGATGCACTCGGGCGAGTTTGAGGTTATCCAGCGCATCAGTTGACATTCGTCGTCGGTCTCCCTTGCCGCTCTTCCCCGCGGCTGGTTCACTCCGCCCCCTCGCCCCCCACCAGCCCTCACCCCAAGGCGCGGGTCAAGATCGGATGTGTCCGGGCAGGTTATCGTGTCGGCGGCTGGCGAAAACTCCGGCTGCGGGTCGATTTGTACGTCATGGAGGACATTAGAGCGCCGGCTTCAAGCCTTCCCAGCGCACCACCCAGGAACCATCGTCGGGGAATCCCGGCGCCGCGCGGTTGGGAGCGCCGTCCCAGCCGGCGGCCATCATGGCGGCGGCATACAGCAGACCGCCGTTGCCGGGCAGATACCAGTCATTGCACACGCCGCGCTGATCGTAGCGGTTGCGGGTGGAGTCCTTGAGCAGGGCCGCGACCGCCATGTCTGGCTGGCCGGTGCGCGCAGCGGCCATCGCCATCCACGGAAAATCCCAGCCCCAGCACTTATTCCAGTTCCAGGTGTCCCACACTTTGCGCACGGTGCGCTGTGCCGTCGCGGCATCCACGCCGTCGATGGGCGGCAACATGCCCAGGACCCCCACCGGATCGGGATGCTCCCAGGCCCGCCTGGCATAGGTATCGAACCATTCGGCGGAGTGGACAAAGACGCCGTCGCTGATCGGCAGCGGCGCCAGATGCTGCCGGACCTGGTCCCACAGCGGTTCCCGGGCCAGGCCGCGGCGCTGGCGCCATTCCTGGGCCTTGTCGAGCCCCCAGCGCCAGTAGGCCAGGTCGAAAACCGTGTCGCGTGTGATGCCCTGCTCGCTCGGCGGCATGGCTGGCACCAGGGAGTAAAGACCGGTTTTCTCGTCGCGCGTCACATAATCTGCCATGTGTTCGGCGGTGCCCTGCACAATGGCCGCCCACTTATCAAGCGTGGCGGGCGTGGGGTGCAGGCGGTAGTCGAGTTCCGCAAAGAAGATCGGATGCGGCTGTTTCCACAGCAGCACCTGATTGCCCACCCACGGGGCACTGCGCCCTTCGGGCCCGACAGACTTGGGCCATTTGAGGCCTTTGTAACCCAGTTGCGCCGCCAGCGCGCCGGCCGCGGGCGTGAAACGCTGGTAGCAGCCCAGCGCCGGGTCGGCCATGGCCCAGCGGTCCCACAAGGCATAATGCGCCAGGTGCCACCAGACCATTTCCATATGGAACTGGCTGCGCCAGGGGTCGAGGCCCATCAACCCTGTCTCCGCCGGCGGGTAGCTGCCCGCCGATTGCGCGGCCAGCAAGTATTGTGAAAGGACAATGCGCCGTTCGAGCTCGAACCAGCGCGGATCCTTGCTGGCCGACAGATCGATGGCGCCGCCGGTGCTCCAGAATTTTTCCCAGTGCCCCGCCGCCGCGGCCAGGGAATCGGCCGGTGCGGGCAGTGTGGCGGGGATTACCCCGGGCGAAAATACGCCGGTGAATTCCAGTTGGCTGGAACCCGCGGCCGAGAGCACGAAGTGATGGGGCGAACCGCGACCGGCAACCACAAACGGGACGTTATCGGGAACCTCCACAGTTTGCGCCGTGCCGGCGCGGGAATAGGTCAGCTTAAGCCGCTTGGCCTGGCCGGGCAGCGGGTCACCCAGCCAGCCGTGACTGGGCGTGATGGAAATACCATTGTCGGCGACGCGCGCGGCGACGGTGGCGGTCACATCAAGCCATTGATCCCGGCCGCCATAATCGGCCTTGGTTATCACCAGGCTCGGGGCGGGACTGTCCGCCACCGCCGCAAGCGTGGCACCGGGCGACCATGCCAGCGCGGCGTGATAGATGGTCGCATCGACGACCCGCCAAAAATCGGCGCGATGGTCGCCATGGCGTGTCATCTCTGTTGTATGTCCCGCGGCGTGCGAAAAGTCGCCCACCCAAGCGGCGTTGTGCAGGGCCGGGTAGGGAAAATCCAGCGCCACCTGTAAAGTGCCGCGGGTCACCAGCGGAGATTCGATCCGCACCACCACCGCCGCCAGCGCCGGATGCACGCAGGTTGTCACCCGCACCGGGGCGCCGTCGATCTGGTACGTCGTCGTTTGCGTGCCGGACCATAAATCGAGTGTGCGTGCCAGGCCGGAGATATCCCGGGTCGTCAATTCCGCACCGTTAGCCCGGCACAGGCGCAACCGGCCGAGATTAAACCCATGCGGGTTATCGAACATCCAGGTGCGCAACGCTTCGGTGTGGGGTGGAAAGACATCCGGCCCCTGGTTGCGGCCCTGCTGGAAGGTGCCGGTGGGCGGCACGTCGGCGGGAGTCAGGCCGGCGGGCAACGGAAACGAATGCCAGGCCCAATGCGCCATGCTGTTACCGCCGAAAGTCTGGAGCCCGGTGCCATCGGCGGTGAAACAGAACTCGCCATTGCCGATGGGGACCTGTCCGGCGGGGTCATTCCACACGATATTGTGCCGTGCCGCCAACGCGCGGCGGTCGATGGGGGGCGCCGCCCGCAGGGGCGGGGTGAGCAGGAGCAACAGGACCGCAAGGCACGGGCGTAGCGGATTCATAGATTTCCTTGTTAGCTTAGAGCGTCTAAAGAACAACCACAGAGGCGCAGAGACACGGAGAATTTCACAGAGAGGCGAAACTGTTCGAGTTCCTAACAAAGCGATGCGCGACCGGTCTCCATTGTAAATTAGCCACAAATGAACACCAATAAACACGAATGGGGGCCGCTGTCAAACGCTACAGGTATGCCGCGGGAATTCGCTTGTTATATCTTCTTCATTTGCTTTCATTCGTACCACAATCCATCAAATTCTTTGCACCCTGCGCAAATTGCCAGGCCCTTCATCCCTATGTTTAATATCTGTGTTAATCTGTGTTTATCTGTGGTTCCCTCTCGCTGCATTTCTTCGTGCGTCTTCGTGACTTCGTGACTTCGTGTTCATTCTTCTTGGCTGCGGCTCTACCGCGCTGGGTTCATCTGGGGTTGCACATCGAACCTGATAGCGTGAGCTGGTCTAGCACCTTATCCAGCAGCGGCCGCAGCAGGGCCACGTGGCGCTCGCAGTCCAGGATCGTGGCCGGAGTCTGCTCGTAGCGGCCGGTGCCGATTTCGTGGCCGGCGTTTTGGACGAAACCCGTCACACTGGGGCGATCGACCTCGATATGAAACTGCAAGCCCAGCGTCCGGGCGCCCAGCTGAAAAGCCTGATGGGGAACACTATCGGTTTGGGCCAGGTGCAGCGCCCCGGCCGGCAGGTCGAAGGTTTCCCCATGCCAGTGCAGGGGCGTAAAAGATTCCGGCAGAATCGCGCCAAGTCCCTGGGCGCTGACGCGCCGCACCGGGAACCAGCCGATTTCCTTTTCTTGGCCGCGGTACACGCGGGCTCCGAGCGCATTGGCAATGAGTTGGGCGCCCAGGCAAACGCCCAGGACGCTGGCGCCGCCCTCAATGGCCGCGCGCACCAGCGCCTTCTCCGGCGTCAGCCAGGGAAATTCCGCCGTGTCGTTGACGGTCATTGGACCGCCCATGATCACAAGCATATCGAAGGCGTCCCGACCGGGAAGCGGCTCCCCAAGGTCCAGGCGGGTGCAGGAAATTGCGTGCCAGCCCCTGCGGGCCCAGTCGGCGATGCCGGCGGGACCTTCAAACGGGGCATGTTGGAGGCAATGGATACGCATGGGAACGGATACTCCCTGAAATATCGATAATGCGGTCGGCACGGTGGCGCCGCCCAAACGGTTGGAGTATAGCAAATTCGGGCACATTCGTTCCTGCCGTTCGGGCGATGTTGACCAGTTGGTCAGTGGTCCGTGGCGCGTGGTCAGTAGTGGGGGCAATAGTCCGGTGGTCAGTGGGGCGGGCGCTATAGCCGTTGCCGCAGGGGCAACGCGGGGCGAACTCGGCCACGATGTTTACCTGCGAGAATACGCTTATTTCTTAAGGAATGATCGATGTTGACCAGCGCCGTGCATGGGGCGGCGCGGGCGCGGCCGAAGGCATAAACACGAAGTTGCCAAGCCACGAGGGACCACGAAGAAGAAGGCCGGAGGCGGCAGTGTCGGCGAGCTTTACCACGATCTCGACCAGCGAAAAACACGCGGATTTCCCCGGATATCAGCGATGTTGACCGCGCTGCGCGACAGGTTAAATGGTTAATTGAGCTAAGTGGTTCATTGGGAATGATGGGTGCCGGGCGGTGGATGGAGGCGCGGCGCGCACCTTGGGCGCCAATACGCCGGTGAGGGCACCGGCGCCACTTCAGGCCGGCGCGCACCTTGGGCGCGATGGTTGTTGCGGTGGCCCGGCGCGCCGTGGGGGCCGGGAGTTCCAGATTAA
>Ga0316217_10002182_pt1 | contig 24002 bp, 16 predicted proteins | sample 1anoAmetaG_FD_203633 | JGI IMG/M metagenome (GOLD analysis project Ga0316217, IMG submission 203633) | Freshwater microbial communities from Trout Bog Lake, Wisconsin, USA - 1anoA | ecosystem: Environmental > Aquatic > Freshwater > Lake > Hypolimnion/Profundal zone | place: USA: Wisconsin...
TGCGCGAATCCATGTCTCAAATATTTTGGGCAAAAGTAAAAATTAAAAAGCGCTGCATACGTTTAAAGAGCCTTGCCCAATGTCTTTGCTCCCCGAGGAGAGCTTTGTGGTTTGTATATTAGCGTTTATGTTTGCCATTAAACCATCCGGGTCTTCAGAACCCTCTCCTTCGGTGAGGGCAGGGAGAGACCCAATATTTGCCCATTCATGAAAAACCTCGTTCGCGTACTTTCTTATCTCCGCAAATACGCAGTGCTTTCTGCGCTCAACATTTTCTTCAACATACTCACGGTGGTGTTCTCGCTGTTTTCAGTGGTTATGATTATTCCGTTTTTGCAGTTGTTACTCAAAAAAATACCACCGGTAATGCAGGAGCCTCCGTTTGCCCTTACTGCCGATTACGTGCTGGAATATCTGAAGTTTGTATTAAGCAAAGAAATAGCGGCTAATAACAACAATAACATCGTAGCGCTGGCCAAATTCTGTGTTTTAATAGCGGTGTTATTCTTTTTGAAAAACCTGTTCCGCTTCCTCGCTTTGTATTTTCTTTCACCCATTCGCAGCGGCTCAGTGCGCGATATTAGGACAGACCTTTACAATAAACTGGTATCCTTGCCACTCTCCTACTATTCGAAAGAAAGAAAGGGCGATATTATTTCAAGAGTGACTGATGATGTGAAGGAAGTAGAGAACTGCATTATCAGTTTTATTGAGGTAACCATTCGCGAGCCTTTAACCATCATCATTTTTTTAGGAGCCTTGCTGATGATAAGCCCACAGTTAACCGGGTTTGTGCTAATCATGCTACTCATTACAGGGTTTATTATTGGCAGGGTGGGTAAAAGCCTAAAAAAGCAATCTTCCGAGGCCCAGTCGGTAAGCGGACAACTGCTTTCCATAGTAGACGAAACATTAGGCGGCCTGCGCATTATTCATGCATTTAATGCGGAGACTTTTATGAAACAGCAGTTCGCCCGGGTAAACGGCGACCTTTTTGGACTGAGTCGAAAAATCAATACGCGCAGGGAGTTGTCATCACCCTTAACTGAGTTCCTGGCGATATGTGTGGTGTGCCTGGTGCTTTATTACGGAGGCGTACTGGTGCTTGAGCAAAAATCGCTGGAGGCCGAAACCTTTATTGGATTCATGGTCATATTTGCCCAGCTTATTCCACCGGCCAAAAACTTCTCTTCGGCATTCTACAATATCCGCAAAGGACTGGCCTCGGCACAAAGAATTTTTGAAGTATTAGATGCCGAAGCTAAAATTCCGGAGAAGGCCGATGCTTTGGGCATTAAGGAATTTAAGCAAGGTATAGAATATCAAAATGTAGGTTTTACCTATAACAACTACGACAACAAAAAGATACTGGATAACATCAGTATTAAGATTGATAAAGGGCGAATGGTGGCGCTGGTGGGCCAATCGGGAGCAGGTAAAACCACGCTGGTTGATTTGCTGCCCCGTTTTTACGATACCGGCGAAGGAAAAATTTTGATTGACGGCCACGATATACGCGATTATAAGCTGCATGAACTGCGCAGTCTGTTTGGTATAGTAAGCCAGGAGTCGATTTTGTTTAACGACAGCGTGCACAACAACATAGCCTTTGGTATTGAAAATGCCACCCGGGAAAAAGTAATCGAAGCGGCTAAAATTGCCAACGCGCACGAGTTTATTATGCGCCTCGAACATGGCTACGACGGCAGCATAGGCGACCGGGGAAATAAGCTAAGCGGAGGCGAACGCCAGCGTTTAACCATTGCCCGTGCGGTGTTGAAAAACCCGCCCATACTAATTTTAGATGAAGCAACCTCATCGCTCGACTCCAACTCGGAAAAGCTGGTGCAGGATGCGCTGATTAAACTGATGAAAGGCAGAACTACCATCGTTATTGCCCACCGCCTCAGCACCATTCAATATGCCGACGAGATAATTGTAATGCAGGACGGCAAAATTGCCGAGCGCGGCAATCACATCGGTTTGTTGGCCAAAGAGGGCATCTACAAAAAGCTGGTTGAATTACAGGCTTTTTAAGTCAAGTTGTCTGACACTTAGGCCTTCTGAAATACCTGATGCCTTAGCCTTCACCGGTGAGGTTACCTTTTAAAAACTGCATCTTTGATTACCAGTTATTTACAATGTCTTTTCGCCAAAAAGGTAAATCCCTCAGCGGGTTACCCGGTTACATAAATTTTAAATAAACTTAATAATGTAATTTTAATAATAATCGCTATTTTGTATCACCATAATGAAAAAGATCTTTATCTCCTTACTTCTTTTAGTATGCCAGGGCGCTTTTGGCCAGGATGTGGTACAGGTAATGTCGGGCAATGGTTTTATGCAGAACCTGCAACAAAGCGGTGGTGCTGTTTATGCCATGGCACGCAGTAACGGATTAATAAAACTAAACGAGGCCGACCAGTCGCTAATAGTATATAATGGCGCCAATTCGCCCTTAACCAGTCAAAACCCCTATAAATACCAGGTATATAATTCCGATACTTTGCTGGTTTGTACAGGTTTCGCGTCGTGGTGGTTGTATACCAGTGGTTTCTGGCAAAATCTGCAATCGTACAACCGGGATATTTGTATAGCTAACGATGGCCGCATATTCAGGAACGATTCTGCCGGCGCACCGGGCCTTGAAGAGTATGTAAATAATCAGTGGCAACTGGCGGCCGATTCTTCAGTACAAGGTATTACAGGCATTAGCTTTAGCGCCAATACCAATAATGATATCTATATAAGTTGCAGCACTGCAAGCCTTAAATACAGCAATGGAATGTGGAGTGCAATACCGGCTGTTCACGATAGCCTTAATTCAGTGACCTCTCCATTTATCAAGCAGTTCGATAATCACTACAATGTTTATTATGGAGTAAACGGAGTATATTATCAGTTAATAAATAACCAATGGGCGGCATTACCACTAGTAACCTATGGCAATGCAGACGTTGTTGGCTTTTTTCGCGACTCGGCCGAAAACCTTTATTACCTGATCGATAGTACTAACCCAAATACCGGCGGGCATTGGGACTGGATAAAAACCGTTACTGGAGGAATGACCTATAGTTATGACATCAGCTATTTTGCCGGCACAGATTATGGCGCTTACGGAATAACCGGTACCGACACCGGCAACATATATATTGCCACCAGCAGCCGCCTCTATCACGGGGGTCTTAACAGCGGTTTTACGGAGGAGCCGCTGTCCAATTGCATTGCCTTAACCGATTTAGACGGCCCCTTACCCCTTGCCCTTGAATGTAACCGGCGGTTTTATTTTTATGCCGGCAATAATTTTATTGGTGTGCTCGATTCGGCCATGAATATGAGCATTGCCGATAGCCTTAGCATGAACGGAACGAACGTTAACGCTGACGAACAGGCAGCGCCTTACATACTAAGAGATAACAAAGGCCAGCTTTGGATACCCGAAAGTGCATCGGGTGCCTTAAAAAACCTACTAACCGGAAACGAGGTATCCGTTCAGGCACAGAATAACGGCTTTGTAATGGGTATGCGCGATAGCGCTTCATACTGGCTTTATTCTAACCAGGGGTTAGGCTTTTGGAGTAATAACGGCCTTAGCCATGTTGATACGCTTCCGGTGCCCATCATTATGTATTATTTTACCGATAGTACCGGTAACTTGTGGTTTGATTGCCGCGACAATTACTCGGTCGTTGTTTACAGGTTGAATAAGCAAGGCGTTTTGCAGCAGTTTATGTATAAATACAGCACCTCGATAAACGACTATTACCAACACTATGTAACAGTTGATAACAATGGCGATGCCTGGGTACGGCAAAACGATAGCCTGGTAAGGTACCGTGGCGAAAATGCCAACCCGTTTGTGATGAATTTACCACACAATTATAACCAGGGCGCCTACCGTTTTCAAATATCCGACAGTACCGAAATGGTTATAAGTGATGAGTATAATGTTTATTATTACCACAACGGAGCCTGGAAAATAGCGCCTGATAAAATGGAGAGCAGTGCGTGGGTGGCGATTTGCAGTAACCATCAAAGTAAGGTTACTTTTTTTACCGATGAAGACGGGATTGTGGTGTACGATTTTAATGCACCGCCCATCACGAACGGTAACTTGCTACAGGGTATAGTGTATGCAGACACGAATGGCAACCATTATATGGATACTTTTGAGTATGGACTGCCGTTGCAATCAGTAACCGTTAATGGCAATGTGTACAGCACAAACAATTTTGGCCAGTACTCGTTGAACGTTTTAAATGGAAACTATACTATAAAGCTTAATCCGCCACCCTACTATACGGTATACCCCGATTCGTATTATGTGCAAACCACCAATAATTTTCACCGTTTTGATACTTTGAATTTTGGCTGCACCGCATCGCAGCAGGTAAACGATTTGGCTGTAAGCCTTACACCAGGTGTTTTTACTTATGGTTACCTGGGCCAGCTTTCGTACACGGTATCTAATTACGGTACTGCACCGGCCAATGCCACCCTGCAGTTGCGGTACGACTCTACCGTTACGCTAAATTTTTCATCGGTGCCCGCCAGCGATACTGCTCCCGGGCTTGTTACTGTGCCGTTGGGTATTATTTACCCGCAGCAACAGGTTAACCAGTATTTCTGGTTCAATATGCCGGCGCAATTTGCCTATACCGATTCTTTACGCGATACAATAGTGCGTTTTTATGCCACGGTACTGCCGGTGGTTGGCGATACCACACCTGCCAACAATACCGATACTATGGGCGCAATAGTGGTTTGGAGTTTTGACCCTAATTATAAAGCTGTAAGCCCTAGCGGCTTGGGTATTTATAATACTGTTGAAACCAACCAGATCCTTACTTACGCTATCCATTTTCAAAATACAGGCACGGCCCCGGCTGTTAATATCACCGTTAAAGACACGCTGGACGATAAGCTCGACATCAGCACGTTTAAATATCTGGGCAGTTCAGACACCAATTCGTACCACATAACCGGACGCATTTTAGTAGTAAATTTTAACAATATTAACCTGCCCGATTCGGCCACCGGTTTTATCAACTCACAGGGTTATTTTAAATATTCCATTCAACCCAAGCAAAGCTCGCAATATGGGCAGCAAGTAAATAACAGCGCCGCCATTTACTTCGATTTTAACAGCCCTGTAAAAACCAATAACACCGTCGTTACTTTCGGCCCCGTAGTTTATGCCACCGATACCGGCGCCTCCCATGCAACAAGCGCTACGTTCATTTTTCCCAACCCCGCAGGTAATTACCTCAACTTTGTGCTGCGCCCCGATTTCGATTTGCCGGCTACTATTTCTGTTATCGACAATACCGGTAAAGTAATGCTTACTCAACGGGCAACTTCGCTATTCGGGCAAATATCCCTTGCCTCCCTTGGCAACAGCACCTACATTTTTAGAGTTACCAGCAATAAAAAAGCCGACCGGTTGAAATTTGTAAAGATGAAATAGTATATAAGATGGCCTCGTTGCATAGCTCCTCGCAACGATGCGATAGATGGAGAGATTTGCTGCTAAAGTATTGATTCCATAGTGTTTTTTTGGCTGCTTCGCACCGGCCCATATCCTGCTAAGCGCTGTTATGCCTGTAGATTCCAGCTACAATTTTTTGCCGCTTTTTAGGTGTATTTTTTACCCCTATTTACGCCAGCGAAAAACACGCAAACGCATTTCATTTTTTTAACACAAAAGCTACAATTTTTTCCACACTGTATCGTTTGGTCTTTTGTATATTTGTAGCGAAAATTCGCGGAAAAGCAATTTTCGCGGATAGCGGACTCGAAAAGGTGGTATATACGACACGATTACTTAACTCATTATCAATATTTTATCACTCATTTATCACAAGGAGGTCCGCCATGAAAACAAAAAACATTCTTACTCTCGGCTTAGGTCTACTACTCACCACATTTTGTGGAAATCTTTTTGCGCAAGAAGCCCCTACCATCGGTAGCACACCCGCTTTAAACGCACCCGCAACCACTGCAACTAACCAGGATGTTCTGGTTATGACAGGGCGAATTATTGATGCCGAATCAAAAGAACCAATCAAAAACGCCAAAATCAATTTCGACCGGTTTGGTGAGGAGTTGATGCACGCCTCAATTGATGATGTGGGTAACTACTCTATTGTTTTAAACAAGAAAGAACTGGGCGAACCTATCAGGGTGATTTTTAAAATAGCGGGCTATAAAAAGTTTGTAGTTAAAAATGTAAGAAAATCGGTAAACCATGTAAGCGCCGACCTTTTTCTGGAGCCTGAAGAAACAGCTACTAAAAGCAACGCCAATGTAAAGTTTATTATGGATGATAGTCCGTTTAACACAACGGTTATCAAAATGCAATAGTTTATTTTTGGTTTAATTGAGAATCCGTTCCGCATAGGAGCGGATTTTTTTTGCCCGGTTGCATAAAGAAGAGAAGTTTACCACTAAGGACATGAAGATCCACTAAGATTGAAAAATTAAGTTAAACAGATAAATCCTTATTCGTACATAGCATTTAGAGGGGATTAAAAAATTTTAAGCATCAAAAGAAAAAAGAAGAGGGAATACATTGAAAGTGAGGCCTTGAGATTTACAGGATGCCATATTTATCTTTCAAATCTTTGTGGCTTTGCGTCTTTGCGGTTAAATAAGGTATTTAAATTCTTTGTGTCCTCAGTTCCCTGAAGATAAATTTCTCCTAATTCTGTATTCCTTTGCGGCATGAACGAGGTGAAAAAGAATGACCCCTATGCCGTATTACGAATTCCGGAATTTCGAAACTTCCAGGTATCGCGCTTTACCCTGACTTTTGGTATACAACTGGCCGAAACTATTTTAGGCTGGAAAGCTTATGAGCTTACCCACGACAAACTGGTGCTGGGCTTAATTGGTTTAAGTGAGGCGCTGCCTTTTATTATTACCGCTTTATACAGTGGCCATGCAGCCGATACTTATAACCGGTACAAAATTGTTAAGCGTACTATGCTGGGCATGCTGTTTTGTTTTGCCGGTATTACTGCATTGATGTTTAATGATGCCCAGATATTGCGCGAGTACGGTATTTGGCCCATTTATCTTTTAATTGGTTTCAGCGGCATTGCCCGCGCTTTTATGGCACCTTGCCTGCAAAGCATTGTGCCCACCATATTGCCCCGCGAGTTGTACGCCAACGGGGCAACCTGGGGCAGCAACGTATGGCAAACCGCCGCCGTTACCGGTCCGGCTGCCGGTGGTTTACTATATGGATTGCTGAAAGTTAAGTACAGCCAGGGCATACCCGAAATAGCCTCTTTCTCGGTTACGCTGGTGCTGCTTTCTATATCGCTGTATGCCTTTAACCGCCTGGCTGTTAAGGAAAATCCGCCTAAAGAAAAGGTAGAGAACCTGCTTGAATCGCTGAAAGCGGGAATAAAATTTGTTTGGAATAAGCAGGAAATGCTCTCAGCCATTTCGCTTGACCTTTTTGCGGTATTGTTTGGTGGTGCGGTGGCTTTGCTGCCTGTTTATGCCAGCGATATTTTGCACACCGGCCCGGCGGGTTTGGGTTTGTTGCGCTCGGCACCGTTTTTGGGCTCGGTGGTGATGGGACTTTTTCTGGCGTTTAACCCACCCACCACCAACGCGGGGCGCAATTTGCTGATAGCGGTAACCGGTTTTGGGCTGGCCACTATTGGTTTTGCCGTCTCAACAAATTTTGCGCTATCGTTCGCCATGCTTTTTTTAACCGGCGTTTTTGATAACGTTAGCGTAGTTATTCGCCAAACTATTTTGCAAGTAATGACCCCCAACCACATGCGCGGAAGGGTAAGCGCTGTAAACCAGATATTTATTTCCTCCAGCAACGAAATCGGAGCTTTTGAATCGGGTTTGGCGGCTAAACTGATGAATACCGTTCCCTCAGTAATATTTGGGGGCTGTATGACTTTGGTGGTAGTGGCTACTACTTATGTGCTGGCACCGAAGATGAGGAAGCTGAAGTTGTAATTAAGCCGTAAATTATTTTTTATAAACGTCCTTCCGGTCCATCACAGTTAAAATATACACGGTTACAATTTTATCATCAATGTCATAAACTATTCTGAAGTTTCCTATCCGGATTCTGTAACCATCCCTGCCCTGCAATTTTTTACACCCGTTTGGACGAGGATTCCTGGCAAGCGATAGAATAGCCTCTTTGACTTTAATGCTGATAGACCTGGGTACTTTTTCTATTTCCTTTTCAGCCTGTTTGGAAATCAAAACGTGGTAGGTCATTTGCTGGCCTTTAATTCCAACCTCCGGAACACCTCATCGGCAGGAGAGAATTTTTGTTTTTTAGATTTTGCATTGTCATAAGCTTTGATACAAGCTAATTCATCAGCTTTTTCAAGCAAATCAGTATAATCACTGTAAGTCAGCAATACGCTTTTTTTTCGCCCTTTTGAATCAACAACGAACTGGATAGCCATTTTTTAAAACTTTAATTGTTTGAATAAAATTACAAAAAATCATTCAGGCACAAAAAAAGCCCTGAGAACATCCACGAACTCAGGGCTGAAGAAACCAAGGCAACAAAAACAAAATCAGAATTTATCTCAACGGAGCATTTTTACTTCACAAACGGGATGCGATAATACAAGCCTTTACCCGAATTTCAGTACCGGTATTTTCCACAATTTTTAAAAAAGAACTGCCTGGGTGTCCAATTTTCTTTTACGCAACTCATCGCGCATTTTTTTCACCAAATCGGGCATCTTTACGCCGTATAACAGCAAATCGTTAAAGTTGTTGGCCAACTCGTCATTATTCAGCGATTTCAGATAGTCAGCTACTGTTTCTTTAGGGCCGTTAATGAGGTTATATTTAAGCACTTGCATAGGTTTTTTGGTTTTTAAGACATGAATTAATTGGCTGCAGAATTTTTTTCAGTTTTCAGGCCGCGGGCCTCACCTTTCTTATCCAGGGGAATCACTTGTTCAACGAAATACAGGTCATGGCTTTGGCAGGGCATCAGGTTGCCTTGTTCATCCTGGTAAAAGGGAACATCCAGTTTTATTTCACAAGTATCAAAAACCTGCGTGGTACCGAACAGGTCTACCAGGTTGAGCGAGGCGGGGGTTGCGTGAGGGCCTGCAAAAAGGCGTTCAATATGCCACAGTATTTCAATGCCCGCGCTGTTCTGGCTCAACAGTATCTGTAAGTCTTTACGCGAGATGATATACTGGGTTTCGAAGAATTTTCCACATTCCTGTAAAAACCCGAAAAGAGATACCTCGTCTTTGCGGGTAAACTCAATTTCGTTTACATACAGCTCGTGCTTGGCAAAAGGGATGGAATGAATTGTCGACATAACGTTTGTTTTAATTGATAGAACAAAAGTCGCGCCGCACTGCGCAATGTATTTGCGCAGTAAAATTTATTTTTCGGATATTGCAGCCGCCCCTTCCGTCCCCATAAGGGGAAACCAGGGCAAAACAGCCAATACAACTAAATCAGAGAAAATATGCCCCAAAACAGAGATGCGTATACCCGATACAGGATGATCGATGTTCGGCTTCATAAAAAACCACATCCACATCTCGAAGATTTAATTGAGTATGTAAGTGAGGGCCTTGATAAACCGGTGTCGCGCCGTACGGTGCAGCTCGACTTGCAGGAAATGCGATATAATCAATCACTCAATTTTAATGCCCCTATTGTTTACAGCAAAAAGGACCGCACCTATTGCTATAGCGACGAAGCGTACTCCATCCACAACCTACCGGTTAGCGCTGATGAATTACACGGCCTTGATTTTGCCATCAGTATACTCGACCAGTTTAAACATTTGCCGGCCATTAAAGAATTTGAAGAGGCCATTCATAAAATAGCTTCCACGGTAAAGCTCAATAAAGAAGCCCGGGGCGAAAGCGACCACATACAACTCGACAAGCCATTTATTATTAAAGGCATTGAGTTTGTGGAGCCGATACTAAAAGCCATTTCGGAAAGAAGGGCGCTGAAGTTTTCGTATCGTAAACACGGCAGCGATACTATTTCGCAGAACATGCTTGAGCCATACCTGATACGCGAGTCGAAGAATTTTTGGTACGTTATCGGCAATGGCATTAGTAAGAAGGACCACAAAATACTAACCTTCGCCCTCGACCGCATTGTTGATTTGCAAATAACCGAGCAAACCTTTAGCGATGACAAAATTGACCGCAAGGGTTTTTATAAAAACGTATTAGGCGTAACCATCGGCGGTGGTGAGCCCGAAAAAGTGTTATTGTCATTTTCGCCACAACAAGGCAATTACATTAAAACCATACCCCTGCACCATTCGCAGCAAATATTAAAGGATAATAAAACCGAACTGCGCATTTCGCTCAACCTGGTAGTGAACACCGAATTAAAAATGCAGCTACTTAGCTATGGAGATAAAGTAAAGGTACTAAGCCCGAAAAAGCTGGCTGATGAGTTGAGGGAATCAGCGGAGGGAATTGTGAAGTTGTATGGGGAGCATTAATTCTTTTCCCCTATGCATGTATGAAAGAGCCAACGGGGCCGGGCATGCTATATTCATAACCTTTGCGTCCTTTGCTTCTTAGCGGCAAACAATAAAAAATCCGCCCCGGAAACGACTCGAGGCGGACTCTATAAAACAACAACGCTCTTATTCAAGCCCTCTCCCTGGGAGAGGGTTGGGTGAGGATTAATATCTGAAAACCACGTGGTTTTGCTCCATTAGTTTGCGCAGGTTAATGAGGGCATATCTCATACGGCCGAGGCAAGTATTGATAGGCGAGTTGGTATATTCCGAAACTTCCTTGAAACTAAAGTTGAAGAAGTGACGCAGTATCACTACCTCTTTTTGCTCTTCCGGCAGCTGCTCAATCAGCTCTTTCAACTTGCCTTCAAACTTTTCCAGTTGAATGTGCTCTTCAACAGGGGTTTCTTCAAACTTCATGTATTTAAAAATGTCGTCACCTTCGCTGGTAACAATACCTGGCACCCTCTTCAGTTTCCTGAAATGGTCGATGCACAGGTTGTAGGCAATACGGGCAACCCAAGGGGCAAACTTGCCTTCTTCGTTGTATTTGCCGGCGCGTAGCGTATCTATAGCTTTGATAAAAGTCTCCTGGAAGATGTCTTCCGCCAGATACTCGTCTTTCACCATCAGGTAGATGGAGGTAAAGATTTTGTCTTTGTGGCGGGTAATCAGTCTTTCAAGGGCAAGTTCGTTGCCTGCGAGGTATTGGTCAACCAATTCCTGATCGCTCATTAATTGAGTGCGCATAACGTTACGTTTTAGGTGAAGAAATAAAAACGTAGAATGTTTGCTATAGGCTTCGAACTTTTGTTTTAGTTGTTTTGTTTGGTCTCAGTCTTGTCATTGCTATCCCCAAACGATTGAGAAAAAGCAATTCAGAAATTTGGACTGCTTCGTGCCTTAACAGAGGCAACTTGCAATGACAAAACCGATAAGTAAAATTTTACCTGCTATTGTTATGAATTATACGTGGAAATAAGCCTTAAAAATTAACTTTGCGAATCCTTAAAAAATCCAGAGTAGATATTAAGATTGCTATAGGCTTTTTGCGTTTTGGTTAAACCAAAGATAAATAAACTAAATTGAAATTACAAAATAAATTTTCGGTTGACGAGAAAAAAATCTTTATCAAGGGCGCCCGCGTTCATAATTTAAAGAATGTGGATGTCGAAATTCCGAAGAACCGGTTTATCGTTATCACGGGTGTTTCGGGTTCCGGCAAATCATCACTTACCATTGACACGCTTTATGCTGAAGGGCAGCGGCGCTATGTTGAATCACTATCCAGCTACGCCCGCCAGTTCCTCACCCGCATGGATAAACCTGATGTTGACTACATAAAAGGTTTATGCCCCGCCATTGCCATCGAACAGAAAGTATCTACAAGAACAACCCGATCCTCTGTGGGATCATTAACTGAGATATACGATTATCTGCGGCTTTTGTTTGCCCGGATAGGAAAAACCTATTCGCCCGTTACCGGCGATTTGGTGGTTAAGCATGAAGTGAAAGATGTTATTGACTTCATTTTCAAGCTAAAGGATGACGAAAAGGTATTTATCTACTTCGAAGATAAGGTGAATAAAAACCTGGCAGAGCACCTCAATTTATTGCTTCAAAAAGGTTTTACCCGGGTAAAGTTTAAAGGCGAAGTAGCCAAAATAGAAGAGTTGCTTGAAAACAAAGATGCGCTTAAAACCAAACAGCCCACGTTAGAGGTGTTGGTCGACCGCCTTGTTGTAAAGTTAGATGAAGATCTTAAAAGCCGTGCGGCTGATTCGGTTCAAACTGCCTTTAGCGAAGGACATGGCGAGTGTATTATTAATTATGGCAAAGACACCGTCAAAAAATTCTCGAATAAATTCGAAGCGGATGGCATTACCTTCGAAGAACCCAGTCCCAATTTCTTCAACTTCAACAATCCTTATGGCGCCTGTAAAACCTGCGAAGGATTTGGCTCGGTAATGGGCATTGATGAGGATTTGGTGATACCGGATAAAGAGCTTTCGGTGTATGAAGGGGCCATTGCCCCCTGGCGCGGCGAAAAAATGAGTGAGTGGGCTGAACCCTTGATTAAGAAGGGCGTGTTGTTCGATTTCCCCATTCACCGCTCATACAAAGACCTGAGTGATAAAGAGAAGAAACTAATTTGGGAAGGCAACAGCTATTTTAATGGTTTGAACGCCTTCTTTAAATACCTCGAAGAGAAGAGTTATAAAATTCAGTACCGCGTAATGGCCAGCCGTTACCGCGGTAAAACTACGTGTCCTGATTGTAAAGGCTCGCGCGTTAGAGGCGACGCACAATATGTAAAGGTGAATGGAAAGAGCATTACCGATATGCTTTTGCTGCCTATAAAAGAACTGCACGCGTTTTTTAAAGACATTGAACTTTCGAGCGAGCAAAATAAAATTGCCGAGCGCATTTTAGTAGAGATAAAAAACCGCCTGCAAACTATGATGGATGTAGGGTTGGGTTACCTCACCTTAATTCGTTTATCGAATACCCTGTCGGGTGGCGAAACTCAACGGATTAACCTTACCCGGTCTATTGGTAGTAACCTTACCTCATCGCTTTATATTTTAGATGAACCAAGTATTGGGCTGCATCAGCGCGATACGGAAAGACTGATTAAAGTATTAAAGAACCTGCGCGACCTGGGAAACACCGTGGTAATTGTTGAGCATGACGAAGACATTATGAAAGAAAGCGACCATATTGTTGATATGGGACCCGAAGCAGGTGTTTACGGAGGGGAAGTAATGTATAACGGCAACGCCAAAGACCTGCTGAAATCGAATACGCTAACGGCAAAATATTTAAATGGTGACCTTGAAATTCACTACAACCCCAAAAGAAGAAAACCGGCCAACTGGATTGAAATAACCGGTGCCAGCCAGCACAACCTGAAGAACATTGATGTAAAAGTTCCATTAAATGCATTAACGGTGGTAAGCGGGGTAAGCGGCTCGGGCAAAACAACGCTCATCAAAAAAATATTCTATCCGGCCCTGATGCGCCTGTTTGACGGTGCCGGCGAAAAACCGGGGCAGTACCGCGAATTGAAGGGCGACATGAAAAGCATTACTGCTGTGGAGATGATAGACCAGAATCCTTTAGGCCGTAGCTCGCGTTCAAACCCGGTTACTTACGTAAAGGCCTACGATGGCATCCGCGATTTGTTCTCCAAACAACAATTGTCGAAAATACGCGGATATCAACCTAAAGACTTTTCGTTTAATGTGGAAGGCGGCCGCTGCGAAACCTGCAAAGGTGATGGCGAGGTAATTGTTGAAATGCAGTTTTTGGCAGACGTGCATTTAAAGTGTGAGGCCTGCAATGGCAAAAAGTTTAAAGAAGAGATTCTGGAGGTGCAGTACAAGGGCAAAAACATTTATGAAATACTGGAGCTGAGCGTGGATGAAGCCATTGATTTCTTTAAAGAGAACAACGACATTGTTTTGAAACTGGCCCCATTGCGCAACGTAGGCTTAGGATATGTAAAACTGGGCCAGTCCAGCTCAACTTTAAGCGGTGGAGAGGCGCAACGCGTTAAACTGGCTTCTTTCTTAACCCGCGGCTCGGCACCCGACCCTATCCTGTTTATTTTCGATGAACCTACCACGGGGCTTCACTTCCACGATATCAACAAACTCATCTCATCCTTTAATCAATTGATAGAAGCCGGCCACTCTGTAGTGGTAATTGAGCACAATATGGACGTGATAAAATGTGCCGACTGGCTCATTGATTTGGGTCCTGATGGAGGTGATGAAGGCGGGCAACTTGTCTACCAGGGAGTACCCGAGGGCATTGTTGGTGTAAAAAACTCCTATACGGCCACCTATTTGAAGCCTAAATTGCAGCAGAACTAAATACCGGGAAAGGCGACTCCCCAAAGGGCACATGATAACCTTTTTGGCATCTTCCTCGTATTAAGCACAACGTAAACACTGTGAAACTCAAACTGGCGTTTTTGTGGTTTGTCATATTGTTCTGCTCGCAACTATTCGGGCAGGATTTTACCGGCTTTGTAAAAAAGGACGATAGCACCGCTGCTCCTATCTACCAGGCCAACGTTGAAATTTCATCAGGCGGGCATGTGGTTAGCACTACTAAAACCTATTTTGACGGTTCATTCAAATTCAGTCCTTCCAAAAACCAGGAGTATACCGTTCACATCACCTATCCGGGTTATGTTGATGCCCAGTACCTGGTAGTGGCAGATAAAAAAGGAGCTCCCACCTCGGATAGTGTTATCGTAAAGCTAAGAAAAGACGGCATGCGCTTACTGGGCCTGGTGAAAAGCGCTGATGAAGATTTTCCCATTAAGGATGTCACTATCATTCTTAAAAATGTAATGACCCGTAAAGAAGACCGGCAAACTACCGGTGTGGATGGGTATTACAATTTTAAGTTAGACTATGAAACCAACTACCGGGTTAGCATTGATAAGCGTTCGGTTGGGGTGCTCAATAAATTTCGCGATACTACTTTTTATGTATCTACCATTGGTTTTAATCTGCCGCTCGATTATAAGCTCGATATTCTGCTTAGCCGGGATGCCACGCAGCATGTTGAAGTGCCTGCCGGATATAACGCCGCGAAAGTAAAAGCAAGCGCCGACAGAAAGCCGGTGGTACCTATCAGCGAAGGTGGCCAGCCTGTTACTTCTGTCAGGGCCGGTAATCAGGTTTATACAACGGCAAGAGCGCTTCAACCGGGTGATGAGCCAAACACACCGGTGCCAACTGGTCCGGAGAAAAAAGTGACGGAGGATGTAGCTGTCAAAAAATCTGCGGACTCTATCGCACAAGTACGTTTAGAGCAAAAACGCATTGCTACGGAGGTTATTGCTAAAAAGCACTTCGAAGATTCCGTTGCCAAAGTAATGGTGGCGCAGCGCAAAAAAGAAATCCGCGACTCTTTAACGCGGGCGCAACAAGGAGCACGGTTAAAAGCACAGCTCGACTCTATTGCAGGAGCCAGGGATGCCCAACTTGAAGCAGCTATAAAACTGGCACATCAGAAAGCTTACCGCGATTCGATAAATAAGGTAAAGACCGAACAGGAACCCATCTCGCGCGTAGTGGATGCGGAAAGAACGAACGAGGACTCCGTTAACCAGGCCATGATAGCTAACCGGCAAAAGGCCACGCAGGACTCTATCATAGCCGTTCGTGCAGAACAAAAACGGATAGCGCAGGAGGTAATAGCCCAAAAGGCATGGCGTGATTCGGTGGCACAGGCTTTAGCCGAGGCGCAGAAAAAACTGGTGAAGGACTCCATTAAACATTCTAAACACGAGCAACAGTTGGCTGCCCTGGCTGTGGCTGCAAAAAAGGCATACGAAGATTCCATCTCCAGGGTATTATCAGCTACACGCAAAAAACTGCAACAGGATTCTATATTGCAGGTAAGGCTTGAAAAAGAAAAGGCCGGTAAGGAACTGGCGCTGAAAAAAGCCCACCAGGACTCGGTAGCTACCGCGCTGTTAATTGAAAGAAAGCGCCACGAAGAAGATTCGCTGGGACGATTGAGAGAGGCTAACCGGCAAAGGGCGATGGAAGACTCTATTGCCCGCTATAAAGCGCAGCAGGAAAAACTAAACCGCGATTTGGCCGCTAAAAAGGCGTTCAGAGATTCGGTTAATACTGAGAAAGCGGAACAAAAGCGAATTATCCAACAGTTAGCCGCAAAGAAAGCCTTTGAGGACTCCATGACCCGGGCCTACCAAAAAGCGCGTCAGAAATTTGCGCAGGACTCTATTGAAAATGCACGAGCAGAGGAACAAAAAGCCGAGCGATTACAAGCAGTGCATAAAAGCATTGAAGACTCCATTAGTGCGGTGCTGAAAGAAACCAGGCAAAAAATATGGCAAGACTCTATAGCCCGCACTAAAGCAGAACACAAGCGCGTGTCGGAAGAGTTGGCGGCCAAAAAAGAGTATGAAGATTCGGTTGCTAAGGTGATAGCCGCTGCCCGGCAAAAAATGGTACGCGATTCGGTACTGCAGGCTAAATCGGAAAAAGAAAAGATTGCGAAATTAACGGCCCTGCAAAAAGCGCGCGAAGATTCGCTGGCAGATGTAATAGCGCTGGCCAAGAAGCAAGAGGCAGAAGCGGCTAAGGCCAAAGCAACGGAGGCGGCGAGAAATAAAGTTATTGCTGATTCATTGGCGGTGGCAAAGACCGAACAGGAGCGCATGGCGAGGGAACTGCAGGCGAAGAAATTGCTTGAAGATTCGGTAGCACAGGTGAAGGCGGAACAAAAGCGGATAGCCAAAGAACTGGCTGAGAAAAAAGCGGTGGCAGATTCGGTAACGAAGGCATTAAAACTTGCCAAACGCAAAATGCTTGAAGATTCCATTGCACAGGTAAAAATGGATAAGCAAAGGCAACTCGAAAAACTGGCTGCCCAAAAAGCCTTTGAAGATTCGTTGAGCAAAGTGTATGCTGAAGCCCGCCAGAAGATGGTGCACGATTCGCTGGCCCATGCTAAAGTTGAACGTGAACAATTGGCGGCTGAACGGTCGGCTAAAAAAGCCTTTGAAGATTCACTGGCCCATGTACTGGTAGTTACGCGCGAAAAAATAGTGCGCGATTCGGTCATTCGCGCCAAGGTGGAAAAAGAGCAGCGGGCAAAAGACTTGTCTGCTAAAAAAGCGCATGATGATTCCCTGGTGCGGGAGCAAAAAATAGCTTACGACCTGGTGGTGAAAAAGGCGCAACGCGATTCGATAGAAAAGGTGAAGGCTGTGCAGGACACGAAGGCACAATATGCCGCCGCCAAAAAAGCGTTTGAGGATTCTTTGGTAAAAGTGTTTGAAGCCGAGCATCAAAGGGCCATACAGGAGTTTACCGCACGAAGCAAGGGTGAAAAGGAAAAAACGGAAAAGGAAATGGCTGCGAAAAAAGCAGCCCGCGATTCCTTGCAAAAAGCCAAAGCAGCGCAGGATAAAATGGCCAGCGAACTTAACCTGACCAGGAAGTCGTATCGCGATTCGATGGCCAATACATCGGCGCAATTGCGTAAGGCAATGGTGCAGGACTCGCTGTTGCAGGTAAAGTTAGAGAAGGAGAAAAAAACCCGCGAAATGGTTGCCCAAAAAGCAACGCATGATTCGGTGAGCTTTGCAAAGACACAACAAAATATTTTGGCACAGCAAAAAGCCGACAGGAAGAAGTTGGAGGACTCTGTTTCGAACGTGCTTGGCGAAGTCCGCAAAAACTTTGTGAAGGATTCTGCAGCCCGGGCCAAAGCCGCAGAAATTCAGGCAGCAAAAGGACAGGCAGAGCAGCTGAAATTAAAGTCGCAGGTAGAGGAAGTACACAAGCGGGCATCGCGTGACTCGGCCGGCCGGGCGAAGGCCGAAGCCGAAAAATTAGCCATGGCAGATTCCATGGCCAAAGCACAAGTGGCTTTAATGCGCATCGGGAAAGAATTAGATGCCTCGAAGAAAAAGGCCAGGGAAGATTCGTTGACAACAGTGAATGCCGAAAAGCAAAAAATGGCGGCTGAGTTGGCTGCCCAAAAGAAGCTGGCGCTTGAAACCCGGAAAAAAGCGATTGAGGATTCAGTAGCCACGGTAAAAGCGGCCAAGGAACAAGCCGCGAAAGAGCTGGCCGAAAAGAAAAAACAGGTAGAGATTGAAACAGCGAAACGTAAGAAAGCAACGGAAGATTCATTGTCGGCCATAAAAGCCGAGCAGGAAAAACTGTCGGCGGAAATTGCTGCTGAAAAGAAACAAGCTGCCGAAATTCGCAAAAAGGCGGTGGCAGATTCCATAGCAACAGTAAAGGCGGCGCAAGTTCAGGCAGCGAAAGAATTAGCTGAGTTGAAAAAGAAAGAAGCTATAGAGGCACGCAAAAAAGTAGTGGAAGATTCGCTTTCTGCTGTAAAAGCAAAACAAGAAAAGGCCGCACAGGAGCTGGCTGAAAAAGCTGAACAAAAACGATTAGCCGATTTGCGCAAAAAGGCAGTGGCAGATTCCATAGCAACGGTGAAGGCGGCGCAAGTTCAGGCAGCGAAAGAATTAGCTGAGTTGAAAAAGAAAGAAGCTATAGAGGTACGGAAGAAAGTAGTGGAGGATTCGCTTTCTGTTGTAAAAGCGAAACAAGAAAAGGCCGCACAGCAGCTGGCTGAAAAAGCTGAACAAAAACGATTAGCTGACTTGCGCAAAAAGGCAGTGGCAGATTCCATGGCAACGGTAAAGGCGGCGAAAGTTCAGGCGGCGAAAGAATTAGCTGAATTGAAAAAGAAAGAAGCTATAGAGGCACGGAAGAAAGTAGTGGAAGATTCTCTTTCTGCTGTAAAAGCAAAACAAGAAAAAGCCGCACAGGAGCTGGCTGAAAAAGCTGAACAAAAGCGACTGGCCGATTTGAGGAAGAAAGAGGTGGCGGATTCCATCGCCACGGTTAAAGCAGCACAGATACAAGCCGCTAAAGAACTGGCCGAAAGAAAGAAGCAAGCCGAAATAGAAGCAGCTAATCGTCAAAAAACGATAGACGATTCGTTGGAGGCGGTAAGGGTAGAGCAATTGAGAATAGCACGGGAGGCAAGAATAAAAGCGGTTGAAGATTCGCTGGCAACGGTGAAGGCCGCACAGGAGCAAGCAGCAAAACTTTTAGCGGAAACAGCCCAACGTAAAAAACTGATGGATGATTCCATAACCGCAGCCAATGTTGAGAAGGAGAGACTGGCCCATGTGGCGGCAGCTCAAAGCGCCCGCGACAACTCTTTAGCCAAAGAAATTCAGGCAACTACCGCAGCTAAAACTACAAAGGCTATTGCTCCTGAAACCGAAAACGTGGTTATCCGCGAAAGCGATACGCCAACGGCTAACATGAAAGCTATGTATTTTGCCAAAAACAGCTACGACTTTAATGCCGGCGACCTTGAACAACTGAAAGAAATTGCACAGGTGCTGGTTGCAAACCCTACGGCACATCTTAATATTTACGCCCTGGCCTCAACCGGTGAAAGCAATCCGCGCCAAATTTCCATGCGCCGGTCGGATATGGTGCTGCGGTACTTTGTGCAAGCCGGTGTGCCTATTGAACGGATAAGGTCTTTCTATTACGGTAACAACCTTTCGCGCAACGGTTGCACCAATCCTAATTGTCCGGAAGAGTTGTTGCAGCAAAACCGCTGTGTGGTTTATGATATTGTTAAGAAGTAAAACCACTGTGGGCAATTAAGAATTAAAAAAGATATTTGGTGGCCAATAAAATCTATGCCACAATCAAACAATGTTATCCTTGATGTTGCCGATGGAACCGCCATGCAGGCGTTTACAGTAGTTCCTGATGGCGTTGGACCGTTTCCGGGACTGGTGCTTTTTCAGGAGGCCTTTGGGGTAAATGCACACATTAAAGACCTGGCCGAACGTTTTGGGCGCGAAGGCTATGTTGTTATAGCACCCGAATTGTTTCACCGCACTGCACCGGTGGGTTTTGAAGGACCTTACGGCGACTTTGCTTCCATTGCCCCGCACTTTCAGGGAATAACCGAAACGGGTTTGGAAGATGATGTTAAAGCATGCTGGAACTGGCTGCAGCAGCATGTTTCGGTGAGCAAGGATAACATTGCTTGCACCGGTTATTGCCTGGGTGGGCGGGTTTCTTTTTTGGCCAATAGTATATTGCCCTTTAAGGCGGCCGTAACCTATTACGGAGGCAGAATTGTTCCGGACATGTTAAAACGGGTACCTTCTTTGCATGCACCCATGTTGTTTTGCTGGGGAGGATTGGATAAGCACATTCCGCAGGAACATGTGGACCCTATTACTACAGAGTTGAAAAAGGAAAACAAGGCTTACGCCAGCATCGTTTTTTCGTATGCCGACCATGCTTTTTTCTGCGATGCCCGGCCAAGCTACAATGCACAGGCAGCCGGCGAATCATGGGCTTTAACCCTGGCCTTTCTGAAAAACAAATTGCAGTAAAGTCCGTTTGGCGCAATGAACCATTGGTGTTCGAAACCTAGCCTGATTGCGGGAATTTGTATTAGCCCCGGTAGGGGCGACCGTTTGGTAGTAGCAAATAATTCAACCAATATAGAGCTCCGTAGGAGCCGCACCTTGGGTACCCAATGGGTCGCTCCTGACGGAGCTTGATGGTTAGGATAAATTTAAGCTACCAAACGGTCGACCCTACAGGTCTTCAATCCAGCAACAATCTTCGTTCAGCCATGTTTCGAACATCAATGACACAATGAACACAAAGGTTAAGCGCAAAGCGCATGAAGTAAATACGTTTGTAAGCTAACTGGTAATTGCGCTATAACAACTTCCATTCTTCCGCTACATCCAGCAGGCCTTTAATTAGCTGGCCTTGTTGTTTTTTCCAGTAGTAGTAGTTGCCGAAAATAATGAGGCGCTTTTTAGCCCGGCTAACGGCTGTGTTGAGCAAAAACAGCCCGCGCGATTTGGCGTAGCGCGAATCGGTAAACCATTTTTTATCGGTGTCAACCACGCTTAGCAAAACGTTTTCCCACTCCTTGCCCTGGGCGCCGTGCACGGTTAATATGCGGCCTTCGTTGCGGTTGTGTGGCATTAACTTGCCTAAAAATTTTACCTGGTTGATGTACGGAGTAAGGATAGCAAAATCATCGATGCCGGTGGTTTCAATAAACTGTTTTATGGCAAAGGCTTCGGCCTCGCTTTCGCGGGTGGGCTTATCGTTTAAACCACGGGGTTGAGGCACATTGGTTTCAACATGCACAAAATATATTTCGGTTTCACCGCGCAGGCTGCTCGAGCCAAATCCGTTTTTGTACACGTATTCATTGAGCACGGCAGCCAGGTTTTTTCCAAACCGGTGGGTATGTTTTAAATCCACCCGGCTCATTTTGCCGTTCAGGGTTTCTTCATTGTTGACATACGAATCATAAGCCGATTGCTTGCTCTGGTCGAACAGGCGCGAAAGGTGGATGGCACTTTTGGCCCATACAAAAACATCGCGCTGCTTTTCATCCTGAAACTCCATGTCGTTCATTTCGCACACCGGTGGCAACTGCAAATGGTCGCCCAGGAAAGTAACCGGCACATTGTTTTTCATCAGCGGCATGGCTTTTACCGCGCAGGCATAACCTGCTTCATCCAAAAAAATATGTTCTACTTCCAAATCATCTTCAATAAACCTGAAAATGTAACTATCCAACGTAGCTGCCACCACGGCTGCATTGCGGGCGCGTTCGTTCGAGCCTCTTAACTTATTGCGCGACTCTTCCAGTTCGCTCAGCATGTTTTTCAAATCATGCTCGGGCATGGCTGAAAACTCAACGGCTTTGGCTTGTATAACCGCTTCCTCCTTTTTTTGGGTAGTAATAAAACTGCTGAGTTGATTAATGGCTAAATCGACACCTTCAGGCTCCATGTGTTTAACCATCATGTCGGTTATAGGATTTACCGATAGCGCATCTTTTATTTCTTTCAGCAGGCGGCGAATCAGCTTTTGGCTCGAACTTTTACCGGTGTTTTCTTCGCTGATAACTAACAGCTCTTTTAACTCCTTTAATTTTTGCAGCCCTTCTCCAAGTTGAGGTAAGGTGTTATCGCTTTTTGCGTTTTCTTTTTTCATAACGCTGCGCACCACCCGCATTTGCTTTTCAATTTGCAGTCGCTGCGTACTAATGCCAAAGTTTTCGCAAACCTCCGGGTACTGCTGGGCAAAGGCTTTGGACGTGTGGCCCAGGCGCAAAAATTTATCGCGGGGTATGCCTGCTGCATCACTCATACGCAAAACGCCACGCATTACCTGTTCAAGCGCGGTGTTGGTGGGGGCCAGGATGGCGCAGCGCTTATGGTTCTTTACATACTGCACAATTACATTGGCCAGCACCAACTGCGTTTTACCGGTGCCCGGTGCGCCCCATATGTAAGTAAATGGCTGCGTTAATATGGCCTGTATGGCAGCTTTCTGGTCGGCGCCGGGTTGGGGGGGGTCGAAATAAGGGAAATCGGCCGCCAGGTGTTCGAGCGGTGATATTTTGGCGGGCAGTTGCAGGCCGGTTCCCTTTTGGTCGAACCAGTTATTGACACGTTGCACCAAAAATTTCATGTCGGAAATAACCTTTAGCTGGCCGTGTTTAATATGGGTAAACCGGGGAAACAGTTCGGCATTAGGCTCCAGGTAGAGCATGTTTTTTTCTACGTCGTATTCCAGCACCATTATCTGGGTGGTATCGTATTTATTATCGTCGTTTTCGAAACGGAAGAAAATGGTCTCGGCATCAAATATTTTTTTGGACAGGCGAAGGCTGATAATGCGCTGCACAGGGTCCACAACTTCAACACCCCACACATCAATTTCGCTTAAGCCCCGGCCGCTTTTTTCCAGGTACTCGTAATAAGATTTGCACGACGAAATACAGAGTTGCTTAATTTCTTCAGGGGTCATGTAACTGCACGGTTAAAAAATGCAAGCTATAAAAATAGGCAATGGGGATGGAAATAACGGTATTGGGGTTTGATGGAAGTTGATTGAATGCATTAAACTTTTAACCGGTAGTTTAGAATATTGTAGCGTGACGCTACAAACTTCGCTCAAATGGGGTATTACCTATCCAATGGAATAAAAACCTTTCAGGTTTTGGCCTGGCAACAAGCTTTGCTGAAACTGAAAGGTTTAGCTGCGGTAATACGGATAAACCCCGTTATTTTTCTCCGGACCAAACAAATTTTTGATTTTTCAATTTATTTGACTACCTTAGTTATAGAATTAGGGACCTTGTTAAGGCTGGGTATTTGCGAAAAGGCCAGCCTGTCCGACAACCAGACTTAGCATTGCTTAACATGGCTAACCATTCAGGCAACGTTCTTTGACATGCAGGCACCCCGCGGCGGGGTAAAACAAGATTTAGAAAATGGTGGGATTTTATATGGCCAAAAACACCTGCTTTTACCCGCTTTTACCTGCTTTACTATATATTCCTTATCATTTTAAGGGGTTAAAATTGTTTTAATCGCCAACTTTTAGGAGGAGGACCCGGTAAAACAAGATTTAAAACTGAGATGTTTTCGGGTTAAACAGCCGCGGGCAACTGAGCGCACTAGTACAGCGCCACATCGCCGCAGAGTCCCCTATCGCAGAGCCGAAAGGGAGACTCTGCGGGGAAGATTTGGAACTGAGATGGTTTGTGTTAAACAGCCTCGGGCAGTTGTGCACAGAAATACAGCGCTACAGTGCCGCAGAGTCCCCTATCGCAAAGCCGAAAGGGAGACTCTGGGGGGAAGGAGATTTGGAACGGAGATTGTTTCGAATTGCGGATTTCGAGTTTTGTGTTCCCTCAGGGTCTCCGTTTCGGGACCCTGAGGGCCAGCGCAATGGCAGGGTTCCGAGACGGAGACCGCTGCCCGGAAAGTCAAACAGCCGGATGCGTTTTAATACCAGGTAATAGACAATTGCTTATAACCGGGCTTTTACTTCCTGCAAATTTTTTTCCTTCTGGGCCTCGCGGTTTTTAATACAGTATTGCGTAAAGTAAT
>Ga0316217_10002183_pt1 | contig 23999 bp, 35 predicted proteins | sample 1anoAmetaG_FD_203633 | JGI IMG/M metagenome (GOLD analysis project Ga0316217, IMG submission 203633) | Freshwater microbial communities from Trout Bog Lake, Wisconsin, USA - 1anoA | ecosystem: Environmental > Aquatic > Freshwater > Lake > Hypolimnion/Profundal zone | place: USA: Wisconsin...
TGAGAGAGTGCCAGCAGGAGGAGCATGAGTTGTTTCTGAAGTTCTAGTTGGAGGCCCTATACAACTACATTATCAGTGAGGATCAGCTCAAGGCCTACAACGAGAAGCTCAAGAAATTCGCAGCAGTTGTGAAATCATACTTCAAAATACTCTCCTATTTGGAGAGGCATGAGAAGCACGAGGAGGCTGACAATGCCAATGCCGATAAACGGAGATACAGCAGTTTCGAGAGCGAAACCAACGTCAAATACTCTGCTTATGTCACACAGTTGCATAAAATTCATCAGTTGCTTGCTTCTGACCAGATTTCACAATAGTTGTACAGTTTCCCCCAGGCTTCTGAATAGTACATCACTTCCTTCTACGAAAGTCTAGCGAGGGATGTCCAGTAATGGCTGTCTCTGCTGAAAATGAGAATATCGCAAGGCACCTACTACCCTGTCGAGAGATGTGTCTACCATAAAAATACGGCCTATACTCAGGCTTCCCAGTTCTCCATCCCTTTGGAAGTCATCTACAACGAGTATAACAGTCAAAACCCATCGAAGTAGCCGTAGCCTGAGCCCACTCATACCAAGAATGACTAGTCCCCGAACAAGGCCAAAAGGATACAGTTGCTGGAGGATGTGGACCGGGACTACTACAAGATGATCAAGGCGACGATGAAGATGGAGAAGGAGAACACCCGCAAGAATTACCAGTTCCAAAGGGTCTTCAAGAGGGCCAAGTATGCTTCCAGGGACGACATCTTGGAGGAGAAGAGGTTCGAGGCCTCCTTCTCTGTGCTTTTTACCAAACAGTCCTCCCCGGCCCTCACCCGCGCTTTCGGACTCTAGAGCAGGAACAGTCAGCACAACTTTACCAACACTTTCCACTACTCGACCCAGAGTTCGTTCAAGGCCAAGAAGGAGAAGGTGGAGCTTGCCAAGGAGAGCAAGTTCAAGGTGAGGAGGAGTATAGGGGACGCGAGGGAGCAGAAGACGCGGTTGAATGAGAAGCTGAGGCAGGCGCTGGAGTACTCAGCCATATGATAATACTTTTTGTACAGTCCAACCCAATCCTACTACTATTCCATTCTACAAACAATATAACACTATCAGATGCCAGACTATCTAATTCTACCTTAACCAATTCTACCCTATGATGGGTCTGCTCTTAGTTGGGTACTAAGGGCAGATTGTTCAAATCAGCACCCCTACTCATATAAAAATCATTCATTTCAGCTACACTTCAAATAGGCTGAACTCTCGGTTGTCTTTGCGCTGGTTGACGATTGCCATCAGTCCGTCTCGAGCCTCGCTCAGCACGATCTTCGGGCCGATGCCGCAGCCGTAGTCGATGCCCAAGCCGCCCGCCACCTTGGCCAGCGAACTGAGCCCATTATCCATTTTAGTGACGACCAACGCACTGTCTTTGCAGGAGCAGCTAATCAGCACCGGGTTGTCAGCACTCATCTCCCTCTCAATAACAACCAACTCTATCAAACTATTGGCGTTGACAGTGAAACTCCGCTCTATCTGCCCTGAGACGACGTTGAGTATCCTTAGAGTGCCGTCTCTGCAGGCGCAGAACACGATCTCGTGCCTGATGAGGGAGGGCTGGAGCTGGCAGACCAACTCTTCGTTGGGTATGACCCTCTCACTGACCACATCCTCCACGACCTAAGTAGCCCGATCAGTACCCCATTCTTGCGGACGATGGCCCACACAGACACACTCTTATCAAGCCCCGAGGCCACAAGTCTACTCTTGTCGAGAGTCATGACCATACCGGTGACTGAGGTGCGGTTGTTGAGGCTGAGCATCCTCTGGTTGCGGGTCATCGAGAAGATGTTGATCTTCTTGTCGTAGGAACCGGTGGCGATGTGGCGGCCGTCGGACAGGTCCACTATGCTGGTCACTGCGGCCTCGTGGGCTTGGATTTTGCTGGACATCTGCCAGGATTTGATGTCCCATAGGATCACTGATCCACACCCGTTGTCGCTGCCGGAGGCCAGGAGGTCTCCTGATGGGCCTTTCACGAAGGCTAGGCAGCAGATGGCGGCTTGGTGGCCTTTGAGGTATCTGATTTTCCTGCCATCCAGGGAGTAGACGTTGATTGTGGTATCTTTGGAGCCAGTGGCGATATAGTTGCTGCCGACGAAGTGGATGCAGAGTATGGAGTCGGTGTGGTCAGTCTCCACCCTCTCGATGCGGTTGAGTTTGATATCCTCGCAGTACCTCGTGACGCAGGTCTGCTCATTCGGACCCACGTATGACAGTTTGTTGGTTTTCGGTTTGCTGCTCTTCACCTCACCCATGCTGCGTTCTTCGTTGTAGTCTTTGGAGAGAGCGTGGTTGTAATCCTTAGATGGAGGGTGGTTATCGAAAGTTCTGAGTTTGGTGGACTAGCCGGCATCCAACTCCCTGAGAACAGTGCGCGTATTCTCCAAATCAGCCCTATCCCGTTCCCTCAAATTGGCCGGAGTCATGACATACTAGTCCAAGGTGTCGAAGACATCTTTGACCAGACTGCCGAAACTCTTCTTCACGTCTCTGAACTTGCTGGTCATCTCCTTGTGCTTGTAGAAGGGAGTGTCAGTCACCCCCACGAGTACCAGTTCGTTGGCGATTTCGTTGATGGGTTCCAACTTCTGTTTCTGCAGCTACCCGATGTACCCAAAGATCCTGAAGTTGCGCATGTGTTCTGCGTCGGTTTCGATCTAGTTGATGAGGTCCTTGTTGGAGAGGGGGTGGTTGTTGCCGTAGTTGGCTGGGCCCTGGCTGCTCATCAGCACCTCCTTGCGCAGCAGCCGCAGGTCCTGCACCTCGCCCTTGAGGTCTGCGTACTTGGTGATGTAGGTCTTGTAGACCAGGTCCAGTTCTGCCTGGACTGACAGCTTCACGTCCTCCAGGATGTGGTCTATCTCTGCTCGGAAGACTGAGAAGTCGTTCTCCACCCGGCCCTTCTCCCGCTCGATCTTTTCCTTGAGGTTGTTGATGTTCTTCTACTAGTTGCGCAGCAGGAAGACTAGCTACTCGGAGAAGACGTCGGGTTCGTTCAGCAGGTCACTCAGGTGGGAACTTTGACTGTTGCCCATTGAGACCCGGGAGCGGGAGATGTTGCGGGGGGGAGGGTTGTGGTTGTGCACGGAGAGGGAGGGGAAGTTGGGGCCAGGGAGTTTGCTGAGGGAGCGGCTTTGGGCGATGGAGGGGACGTTGGTGGCGCCGAGGGGGGTGTGGGGGCGGGAGAAGGGTGTGTGGTGGGAGCTGCGGTTGTCGTGGAAGGTGGGATGGTAGGGTTTGTTCGGGGAGTGGCTAAACATAACAGCTGATTCGGTTATCGTATACAAATAATATAACCCAGCCCGCAGCAAGTTTACGTAGGGTTGACACACTTCTGTTCACTCAGGCATGGAGCTAAGACATACCGCCTCCACTATTATTGATTAGCTGTATTACTAATTAGCTCTATTATTGATTAGCCCTATTAGTCATGAACCCAATCCATTGTTATTCAAGTGGAGTGGGCATGGATCCTGTTGAGTTGTATCTTGTACCCTCAACAGGTCAATACCTTGGAATGCTTTACCCCCATAACACTAGCCATGACAACGTGGCTTATCCCCTTTATATGTTGCCTGCTGGTTGATAGCTATAATATTATGTAGAGAGGAGAGAGTCCAGTCAAGACTTTCCTCCGCTACTTCGTCCTGCTCAGCATAGGCATCGCCGTGCTCCAGGACATCTATGGTCTCAACTCTGCACCCACAACCCCCCATAATACCCCATAACCATCTCACCAACATTTCAACAAACCCTCACCTCATCACCCATCTGGAAGCCCGCCAACTACCCATCCGTCTCCTCAAGAGGCGCATCCCAGCCCTCAATAGGCGTATCCCAATCCTCAATAGGGGCATAAAACAAAGACGAGTAGGCAGCAGCATCGCTAATAAAACGCTTACGTGGAGACTGTCTCGCTGCTTGTCCAGTACTGCTCGAGCTGAGGGTACGACAAGGCCTTCAAGGAGTTCAAGTAGAAGCTGGGGTTCATGCACCCCGAGGTATTGGTCATCGGCCAGGAGTACCCCCTCTCGGGGGGCAGGGCCCTGCTGAGCAAAGCAGTGTCGATGGGGCAGATGGGACTGATGGTGGTGGGCATCGGGGGCAACTTCATCCCTGCCATCCGCGACCACCCCCTCTACCAGAGGTTCCAGGCCAACAAGATGATGATCTTCCTGGGCGGGTACTTCGGCCTCAACATGCTCCAGAACTCATTGTCCTCCACCGGCGCCTTCGAGGTGCTGCTCAACGATAGACTCATCTTTTCGAAGATAGGGATTGGGAGGATGCCCTCTGTGTAGGAAATCGCGGCCTTCCTGAAGTGAAGTGGTTTGGAGTTAGTTAAGTGCGGTGGGTTGTGCGAATGATGACTATTCCAGAAAGATGTCATGGAGTGGTCGGAAAAGCCATGATTTTCACCCATTATACCCATTATACCATAACCACATTACCGTCATTCCTATAATCGAATTTATTGCATCACTATTATACTACTAACACTATCTTATCTGATATAGAGCTCACTCATAAATATACTAGGCCAGCGATTTCTCCCCAATTCCAACACAAACGTAACTCCTACGTCAACTACCCCCAATGCCAACTCCCACTCAAATTCTCATCCATTTTGCCAACTCTGCTGGTTGAAAGGTCTTGCCCAACGGGACTCTGCCAGACTGGCCAAGTGTTGTGGGTGCAGGCAGTGGATGTGTGGGGTGGCTGGTGTTTGGAGGGGTAGTTTTATAAATAGCATGGGATGTTTGTGTGTACTATACTAGTTGATTATAATTCTCCATGGGCAAAGCTCTCCTCTGTCTCCTGGCCTTGGTTGCCCTCGGCCTCGCGCTCACTGATAAAGAGATCATGCAGCAGGGACTCAACGGCATGTTCGATTAGAACAAGCTTTCCCGACCCACAACTATTGTTGACTGCTTCGATGACCAGACAGCCCACTCGGTCGTCGAATTCGGAGGCCAGATCCTCGCTAAAGCCGCCAGCGCCACAGTCAACGACTACCTCCAAATTATCGTCATGTCCAAGAAGTTCTTAGCCGACCTCCCCCCGCCCGTCCAAGATTGTCTCAAAACCAACCAGGAAATAGCCGACCTCGGCCTCAAATACAACATTGACGCAAGCACTGACCCAGCCGCCATTTAGAAGAAGATTGCCTCCTACGCGGTGCTTCACTACCTGGATGTCAAAAGATAGTCCAATGTGCTCAATAACTACTTCATTGCTGGCAAGTACTACGAACTTGGCTTCGAAGGAGGAGCCTATGGCCACAAAGTTTTGGCGAGCTCCAGAGACCCACTCCCGAACCTCACTGACAAACAAATTCTGCAGCTGATGAACGAACTGATTGGAGAAATCAGCTTAGCCGAGGCAAAGACATAAAGTGTGGAGATAGCCAGTCTGAGGAAGATGCATTGATAGATCAAAGATGATTGAGCTTATGGACTAATAGATTGATTTGCTTCATGGGCTGGACCCATGAGTATGAATGGCGGTGGTCCTATCTAGTATAGATGGGATTGAGACCTGCCAATCGTTGTGTTTGTAGTGGAGTATGGCTTTGGGCATATAATACTTTTGGATTGGGGACTGGGCATGAAAATCAGGGTATAATAACAAAACTGAGGGTTGAGTGGGGGGTGGGGGTGACATCAGTGCCCAGCACTGTCCGTTCTTTGCCCTACTCCGTAAACAGTCTCCGAGGGTAGACTTTCTTCTTCCTGGGTCTCTTCTGCTGCATGATCTGCGCGATGCTGCACTCCTTCAAAAAGCACTCTTCCTCCTTTGCCCTCAAAACCTTCTGCTTTTGCCTCAGAACCTCCAAAATTTGGTTAGTCTCGGCTTCCTTGCTCTAAAGTATCCCGTTTTGCCTGCTGAATGACAATTCGCGGATGTGGCTGCGACTGCGTTTCTCGAATTCCTTGACTTTTTAATGTTGCTCCTTCTTGTGCGAGAGTGCCTGCATTCTGATCCTTTCGATGGCCCTTTTGTTCTCAAGGCTGCGTTGGCGGACTTAGTCATGGCTTCTGTACTTCTACTCGCTGATCATTCGTCTGGCTTAGTCTCTGAGCCGACTGTTCTCGCGCTTGCTCTCCTCGTTCCTCAGCTGCCTCTTGCTGAGGATCTGCTGCTATTGGTCCTACACCCTTCTGAGCTGTTCCTGCGACTTCTTGTTCTACTCACTCGCCTGGTCTCTGATCTTTTGGGCGCGCTACTCGAAGTACTCGGAGATGGGATGTCTGAGCTGTGATTCCTTGCAGGTGAGGAGTTTGATTCTGTTGCTGACTGTGGTGATTTGCAGCAGGACTTCTTTCAGGTCGTGGACGGCTTGGTAGTAGGCATGGCTCTTGGATCTGGCCAGGGTTGGGTTACTAGGGTTGGGCAGTTTGACGGCAGGCTCGATTTTCGGCAAATGTTACTCCATAGTTATTTTATTATAACCCCTGAGCCACAGCAATCCAACAGCCAAACTGCAACTTGCCACTTGCCACTTAGATAGAATCAAAGTATAGTTAGTTCATAGATCCATGTATATCAATTTTGGGGAGGGCAGTTGTGGGGATAGTTGGGAGGAGTGTAGCTATTGAGGGTAGGATTCATCTCGAAGTTGATATCCCATGGCTGGCGGGTTTAGAAGATGGGGGTTGTCGGTAGCAGCCAGAGTTCCTTCCCGAAAATCTACTACAAATTGGCCTCTGATGACCCCAAATCGAATATTTTCTAAACTATGCCTAAAAGTACGTTTTCTTCCATTCCTGGCACAAAAGACTACAGAGTGGTGACATTGGCGCAGGCTGACATCATTTGGGTGATGAGCAGCACCCCGATGGGCAGAAACAGCAGAAAGGACCCCACTCCCACCACCATCACCATTGCTGAAGCCACCTCCGACTCAGCTCTGCTCACATATTTCCAGTTCTCGCAGCTGTCGATGAAAATGGAGGTCCAAACGATGCCCAGTCCGATCTGCATGGCCCATGGCTTACGGTGGCATAGAGGAGAAAAAGGATGAAATATTTGTGGTTGCGTTTGCCGACGCAGTTGCCAACCCAGGGGCAGTGATGGTCCATGCGTTCGATGCACTGCTCGCAGACCCGGCAGTGGTGAAAGCGCGGGTATTTCACCACATCGCACTTCTCGCAATACGTGACCTCCTTCATTTCCCGCAGCTACTAAGGACTGAGTTAGGAATATGGTACTCGGCGAGATACCTGCCTTTGTTGCGGCGTGCTTTTGTGTTCTATTTGTGCTTCAGCGCGAGGGTTTTGAAGTGTTCGAGGGTGGGAGGCGGGTAGCGACTGTTCTGAGTGAATGGGGGATGACTTGGAGTGGGTTGGGGTGGCCGGGGGAGCAGCAGACGGCTCGGAGGTAGCTGACCACAAGGAGCGAGAAGGATATGGCGAAGAGAGTGAAGGTGAAGTAGAAGGCTAGAGCGTTCTTCTTTGGGAGGGAATTACGTACTTGTAGAGCAGTGAAAGGTAGATGGTTGCGTAGATGGCTCCGATGGAGATGATGAGGAAGGAGACGATCGTCACAAATATGGCTGCCTCGAGCTTCATTATATATAACAATCCTGCACACACTGCAGACCTGGCATAGTTATGGCATATTGGCATATAATGGGATAAAGGGACAATCAGTTGCTTTTGGGCTGCTTGGGCTCGAAAACCCTGAAGATGCGGATTTGCAGCACATCGGCAATGTGGTTGCTGACCCTAACCACAAAAACCGAGTAGTTGACGATGGCGAAGGCCATGACCCCATAGACCACGAACTAAGGTCTCACCCATTCCTGCAGAAACAGGACGTAGACTAGCTAGAACCATGAGTACTGGAGTAGGAGAGGGTGAAGACGAGGAGTGAGGGCTGGAACTGGCGGAACTCCATCTCTGCTACGCTGCAGACGAGGGTGTAGGAGATGGTGCGGGACATGGTGAAGGCGAGGCCCAGGCACAGCCCCACGATGTGGGTGTCGGCCAGGTCGCTGAAAAGTATGACCAAGGTGACAGTGGCTATCAGGAGGGCGACGTGGATGAGATCTTTGACTGCCTTGCCCACGTCCTTGGTGAACTCTTGGCCTGACTACCCAAACACTGAGAGGATCTGCACTGCATAGCAAGAGAGCTACCGAAACCCGAGAGGATGATGGCCCCTGCGACCACTTAGTTGACTAGGACGGTGTGGCCTGCGATGCTGAGAGGCAGTTTCCAGAAGTCCTGCCCCAGTGCGGCCGTTAGGAGTGCGCTGAGCCAGATGATGGGGATGCCTTCGTCGACTCCGTTGAACTTCCCGAGGATCATGACCCCGTTGGAGTAGTACTGCACCCATGCGCTCATGTAGAAGCTGAGCACCACGCAGAGGTAGGTCCAGAGGAAGAGGTAGGGGGACTAGATGCACAAGACCCGGGCCATGCCGGCCGAGAGGGCGATCGTTCCCAGGGCGTCGCACCCGTGGTCCATGATCATGCCCAGAGGGGTGCTGTTCTTTAGTTTGCGGGCCTGCTTGCCGTCCAGGTTGTCCAGAGTCTGGTAGCTGAAGACGCTGAGTCCGTAGAGGACGAGGCTCCAGGTGGGGGCAGAGGAGTTGAAGGGGAGCTGGAGGCAGAGCACCACTGTGCCCACAACGTTGATGATGAAACCTGCGAGGGTGAGGGTGTTGGGGGCGATGGTGGGAGGGGTGAGGAGGAGCAGTTTGTCGGCCAGTGGGCTCCAGAGATATTCGTAGGTGATGGATAGGTCTTTGCCTTTGTAGGTGAAGGCCGCGATGTGTCGGTCGCCTTCCTCAGTGATGTACTTCGTCATGCCACACAAGGTTCAACTGTATTATAAGCGGGCGTTTACGCAATCCAAATTAATAACCCACTGTCCCACACTCCCCCCAAGCTCGGCATTTGCTGTGGGGAAGTGGGCTTTCGGTGCCTGGGCTGTGCTGAGGCTTTGTGGCTTGCAGATGCCTTCAAATACCGAGTGCCGACAGGGCAGAAACAGTGGGTAAAGATTTGGGGAAAAGGTGCCCTTGGGAGTCAATGCTTCCAAGGGGTGTTAGGGGTGGGGTGATAGGGTGGAGTGGGTGGGATAAGGCCTGACAACGGGATATCAAAGCATCAGCTGTTTCTGTTAGAAAGAAGCTGAGTTGCAGAGAGTTGTCGAACTTAGGTAGGCCTTGAGTCTGCAGCTGGTTCTGACCTTTTTTGCACTCTTTTTTATCCTGTGGCTCTTCCCCTGCTCCTTCTCCTTGCAGCTGTCGCTCTGGCTGTTGAATTGGAGGGCGAGGCTGCTGATTTCCGCGCGGAAGGGGGAGGTCCTCAGAAGTTGCTGGTGGTGGGGCAGACTGATGTGGGTGAGGTAATCTTCAAAGGCGGCCTTGCAGATGCAGCAGAAGCTGTTGCCCTTCGAGGGTTTGGGTACAAACTGCATAGCACACAGCTTACCAGCTCTTCACGTTCCTAGCTCATCTCGGCTCTCCTCTCCTCATGCAGCTTGAGATAGGCGTCCTGGTATTTGGCTGTCTTGGGGAGGTCGACGGGGAGGGTGAAGGCGGGGGTGTAGAAGAGGCCGTCGGGGTTGAAGGAGGGAGCGGTGCGGGGATGCGGGGTGGGGAGGTTTTGGGGGGAGGGGAGAGGGGAGAAATCTACTTGCACGAAGGGGGTGTTCGGATGGTCAAATCTTCTGAGAAGAAAGATATGGTTTTCATCGTGGAAAACCACCTCCGTGCCAGTATTTTATTTCTCCTCTGCCATTAATTTATTATAAACAAATATAACTCATCGTTGGCATAGTTTAAATCACACCCCACCCTCCAATTGACCCCAACTCAGCCAATAAACTATCAGGCATTGAATCTAGCGACTGGCATCACCCCTCGGAGACTTGCTTCCTCTGCTGAGTTCCTAGACTGATGCTCTGCTCTTGGGTCACTTGTTTGATGTTTTGGGGAAAGAGGGTTAGTTATTTCGGTAATTTGTTGAAGAATTGGCTCATTGTTCCTGCCGAATTTGAATAGTTTACAGTTTTACACCTTTGTCTTCACGGGCATCATTATTTGCTGCTGAATCTTCTGCCTTCCAGGGATTTCACTGCTCAGCTAAAGTTTCATCGAACAAATTAGTTCCTCAGTCTCTCCTTCTCTCAGCAAAGAGCCTTCAACCCCTTGCTAGAATCAACCAACTTTTCTCCTCATGCCCATCGATGGTCACCGTTCAATCTTGGTTGTCTCCGACTGCTGCTAACCCATCATTCTCCATTGACTAAACTAAGTGACATTTCGGGACGGGCTATCTCGGCTGTTTAGTCTAAAACTATTATTATACAATCTGTCCCAAAGGCAGCAACAGCAAACAATATCTATTCTTCCAAATGAGTCACGAAATCACCAAAACCCCTACTTTGCTATGCTATATCACCAAATTCTCCCTTCTGCAAGCAGCCAAGGCTCCACTAAAGCAGCCATTCAGAATATCATACAATCAGACAATGATCACTGTGGACTTTTGTGCCTATAAACCGAGCTGCTGTCGAGAGTGCGGTATGGCCTTTTGCAAAACTGCGCACTCTTTTCTTCTGTGGAGAGATTGTTGCGGTAGGGTTGGCTGAGCAATTTGAGTTCCTCGAACTTGCGATGGACTTTCCTCACTTTGAACCCTTTTTGGGCACTCTGCTCTCCCGCATCTGTGATGTCTTCTTCGCTTTTTCTTTGGTATTTCAGTACGTTTAGTTCGTCGCGGCGGAACTCCAGTTTCCAGCTCGATTTGCTGCCTTTGGGACTTGGCGAAGGTCTGAGGCCGTCGTAGCTGGTTTTGCATTCGGTTCGGATTGGCTTTTTTTAGGCGGAGTGCTGCAGTGATGTTTCGCAGAGATTGGAACATATTTCGTGTTGGGTGGCTGCAAATTTTTGAGGACTGTTGAATATGGAGGGTGAGCAGATGAGTCCTTTAGGGGTGGGATGTTGGTTTTATTAGCCTATCTTGGCGAAGGAGGGTGGTATGATTTTGGATTTGAGGAGCCAGCTTTCCCTCATTTTTTCTCGCATCTGTAGCCGATTCCTTCGACTGAGGAGTGACTTTTCTACGTTGAATTCTATCTTTTTGACGAACTCAGCGAAGTCGAAGGGATGTTTAAAAGTCAATTAATAGTCCTATAAAACTTCCATTTCTTTTTACAAAAGCATAATGATGATTATTAATTCCAGGGTTATACAGAAATCTAAAAGACGCCCCAAACCCAGCCATTCTTCATTTGGGGCACTTATTGCAATTCCCAGGTTGTTGCACAGGCGCTCAATTAGATTGGATTGCTCTTTTTGGTGGGTTGAGATGTTGCAAAACGATATTCGGGAGGAGGTTTGTAGATCTTTTATGAGTCTGTTTCAGAACGTATCTGTGCTGCGTTGTCAGATAATCAGATTTTGTGGTGTGACACAAATCATTTTTTGTAGTCCTGTCTTTTCTCAACAAAAGGGCGTTTATTGAAAGACCACTCTTAATTCCTGCCCTCTTTGCTCCTCTTTGGCCATGTTTGTTGACTCAGCTCCGAATAGGACTGACCAAGTCTGCTGCCGTGAGACTACATGTTACTTTTCCACTCAGGGTAGGAAGGCCCGGTTCCGAACTTTTACAGTCTTCGTTTGATTGTTTACTCATCTTCATTGTTAATTAAGGCATTCTGGGGGTTACAGTAGCTGGGGTTCTGATATTGCTTTTAGAAAGTTGTGTATTTTGGCGGGGTCTTAAACTTGTTCCGTTTTTCGGCTCTTTCTCGCTTCAGCTGAATAACTATGGGGTTACTTCTTACCACATATCCTGCGAAGTATAGAAACCGCCGTATTTCTTCCTCCGTTACTCTTAGATAGCTTCCAGCCTTTAAACGACCGAAATGGGCTCCTAATCTGGAACCTAGCCCTTAGTAGCAAGTGCTGAATGTTTGTTTTTGTCATTTTCGTGCAAGTTTGGGGAATCCTTCCAAGCTGCATTTTAGCTTCGTCTTTATTTCTTATTTGTCTTCTATTTATTGGGTTAAAACTTGTATTACTGGGGAGACAGCCTTTATTATTGGTTGTTGCCCTCTTCATCGTTTTCATGTTTGACTGCGCCCATGTTCCATTTTTAAGACATATCCAATAAAACTAATATAAGAACAACGTTGGAAAAACTCATATTTGGCTAAATTTTGCTCAAAAAGACATAATTTGCTCTATCTTGAGATCAGATTTGTGTCTCTTTTGTTTCAGTGACAAATGAGGGCATTGTACGGTTTTTCATAATTTGGAATCTTTTGGCTACATTTAATAGTGTTATTATTCAAAATCATGAATGAGTGTCACTAAACGAAATATCATTCATAGTTTTGTCCAAGTATTTGTCGTCCTAATCCTTAGTGTTCTAACTTCAGAAGATGCCAAATATCGAGATCTTCATCGATTTCAAACTGCCCTTTAGATAACGCATCCAAACATTGGTTCAAATTCAGCTCTCATTCTTTGATAAGTTACTTCCCATCATCTAAACAGAGATTATGTTTCTTAGGAAGCAGTAAAGCTAATGTGTTTAAGAGGCAAGCGAGAGAGGATGCCTGGAAAGCAACAAGAATGGCAAATGATTGTTTAATAGCTTCATAGAAATAACTGCTCAAATCAATTGGCAACCTCCTCCATTTTAGTTATTGTTCTTGCGTGTCATAGGCTTGAAACGTTTTTGCAGTACTACCTTCATTGCTTCATCAAAAACACCCTTCAACCCTTCTTGAGTTAAAGCACTACACTCCATGTATCTGCAGTCAGTGAAACTTTCCTCAACAAATTTCCTTGCTACCTGGGTGGCAATTGGTGCGGTTTTGGGGTCTTTATTGATTTGCGCGTACTCCTGCCTTTGGTCAATTTTATTCCCCACAAAGATTTTGGGGACTTCAGCTCCTACGGAACTCTTGAGTTCAGGGTACCACTAACTAAACCAAAACATACCTTTTTGTAGGCATTAGTCCAGGAGGAAGGGTCTACAACAGAGAAGACAATCAAGAAGACATCGCAGTTGGGGTAGGCGAGTGGCCTGAGCCGATTGTACTCTTCCTGGCCAGCGGTATCCCAGAGGCCGAGGTTGACCATCCTGCCGTCAACTTTGACAGTGGCGGTGTAGTTATCAAAGATGGTGGGGACGTAGTCGGTGGGGAACTTGTTCTGAGTGTAGCTGAGTAAGCACAGGGTGACCTTATGAGGATGCAGGTTTTGCCGACTGCTCCGTCGCCGACCACCACCAGCTTTATTGAGGTGGGTTATTCGCTCATCATTAATTATACTCTCGAGGCTGAGCATAATGTAAATATTCATCATTTTTAGGGTTGGATGGAGGTTCGAAGGTTATTCTAGGAGGGAACCATCTTTTTCTTTTTTGAGGGTTATGGGTTGTGATTGTGATGTTATGCGACATTTACAATTTGGTCAAAGATTACCATCAAATTTTTGAGATTAGTGCCAATTTCTCACTTTGATTTTGAAACAGATTAAAAAAATCTATCAAAAGCTAGTTTTGCAAACTAGAAATTACTAAATGCTAGCTTTCTAAAGAAAAACGGTCTTTCAGTACTTATTTAGGCAGATTTTTGGCATTTGTGGGGTCAGTATTGAAGGGTTGGTATGTTTGGTTTTAGATTTGGCTTTACTGCTATTCAAAGAGCTAAGTTTAATGTTTTTGCCGGTTTTTTGAAGCACAAAAAACGGTGAAATTATCAAAAAAGTTTGTTAGTCAAACGCTGATTCTGGATAAAACAAAGAGGCTGCTTTTCTGCGTTTCTTCGCAATGAGCTGCAAGTGAAATCCAGTCTCCTACCCTCGTATTCTAAAGTAACGTTTGGCCAATTCTGTCAAAGATAATTGTGTATATTGTATAACTCAGAATCAATTACCCACCATGTAAATCAAGATCAACTTCGAAAAGCTTTTCAGTTCTTAGCAAGAACTCAACTCAACCCTCTAAACTCCTTCCTCTGAGATCGAGCACTCCTACCGAACTTCACTCAACCACAGCTTTTAGTAAGAGTTTCACTTGAAACAGACTCTCTTCGAGTAGGCTCAGGAGGCACAACATATCAAATCTGTACCCAATCAGTAGCACAACGAAGATGTTGAATCTATTCTAACAAAAAAATCTAGCAGCAGCAAGCAATCTCTTTCTTCGATTCGTTCTCCTCAGCCAGGATAGCGACTTTATTATTAGTCTCAGTAGAGTGAAATGCGCAAAAAGTACGTTTGTGTTAAAAAAGTAAAGAAAGAGAGAGGATTTAGAAAGAAAGGTTTGCAGAGTTAAAGAGTATGCCCTTTGCACCCAATATAAATAAAAATTCACGCAAATTAGCCTAAAAAGTAAAAGTTGAGCCTAACTTACAAGCAAAGGGTAGACCCGAATCCAAGACAACTTTAGAGTTGCTTTAATAGCAAACACTGAAAGAATGCACTTTTCAGCCAAAACTAGTCGCAAAGTAATCCTTCCTTTACCAAGAAATGCAAAAGGTCAGACAAAATCAAAAGAAGAGCTCTTTTACTATCTGCACAACACATCAAAAATAGCACAAATGAAGCTAAGCCGAAAAATTTAACAGTAATCCAACAGCTGCAAACCCAAAAAGGCCTCAAAATAGGTGTTTACTGAGTTTTTTAAGAGGATTGAGGAGTACAACAATGCTGCTAAGCAGAAGCATTAGTTGATGAAGCAAAAAGCAAGCAAATATGATTTGAACACTGGAGAAAAGCTGTTTTCGCCCAAACTCATTGAGCATCGTTTTTAGCACAATCTACAAAAGCACTCATCTTCCAAAAACATACTTGCTTCGCCTAAAATTTCTGAAGACATCTCTTAGAAATGTTCCCAAAACCCCCACCCAAACTACTTCCAGTAATATTCATAGAAACCTCAACCAAAAAGCAAAATATTCTCCAAAAAAGCGCGCAACGATAGCTATGAAACCGCATACAAAAACTATGAAAGTTACCAATCTCCTCAAAAGCATCAAACCTCTTATAAAGAGGAGGAGTACTACATTTAGTAGTACAAACAATACAGTGAATAGTTTGATCGTAGGACAGCCATCAAAGAGGTCGCCCACCATGAGATCATTCATTAGGAATTATAACACTCACTCCACTAGCAGTAAGTCCCTGGAATGAGAGCCTGTTAGCCATAGACAGTATAAAAAGGTTCGCCTAAGACCGCAATCTAACTTCAGGCTCAGGTTGAAAACTCCCAAGAGGGCCAACCCTTCGAGGTAAGCAACGCGAAACAATACATCACCGCATCAGAGTAGGATGAACCCTAGCCTCGAAATTGCGTGATGGAGATCCTCAACAATCTTTTGGGGTCGGGTGAAGGATGGCAGTGATTTTTGAGAGTGATGGAAGATGCATTTCTTTGCGAGCTTAAGAATAGAGCTTATCATTTTTTTTTACTGTTTTCAGTACATCATTATAAAAAATATTCCATCGGAAGCAGTGAGTTATGCTTGAATCAAAGACAATACTCAATGGGCACCAGGAGTTGCAGCCCACCCGAACCACCCCACCGAAACCCCTCCTTTCCAGGTTCACCTTCAACATCTCTCATGACAATCTGCGACCTTTCGTCAATTCCGCCCCCTCCCCTCGAACTCCCCCCCGGAGGTCCACATACCTCTAGTCGAGAAAGCAACACTAACTCAAGTTGTTGTTGGGCAGGTCGCAGGCTTGCCAAGATCGCTAACTTCAGAATCCCCTTCCCAGGGGGTTTGCTCACTCGCCTGATGTGCTTCGTGAGGCCTCAAATGCTATTCTGAAGCCCATAGAGCTGAAAGGGGTGGGGTGTGTGTGGGATGAGGTCGAAGAGACTCGTTCTAAATGTGTGGAGGAAGAGTAGTGGCCGGGCAAAGAGGTGTGGAGTGAGCCGAGAACTGACAAAAGCTCATCGAATGCTTCAACCAACGACCAGTACTCCAGCTACTATCCGCACTACCAACAGAGCTACCCAGTGTACTACAAGCAAAGCTACTACCAACCTAGCAGTTTCTAGATCGAGATGGCGGCCATAGAGTCGGACCAAAGGACCACTCTTATGATCAAAAACATCCCAAATAAGTACACAATCCAACTGCTGGCGGAGGAGATCGATCGCCAGCACCCCAACTGCTACGATTTTCTATACCTCCCCTGCGACATCAAGGTACCTGTTTTGTGACCTAGGTACATTCTGGATTACGCAGAACAACTGCAACGTCGGCTATGGATTCATCAACTTCGTCAGCACTGAGGCCCTCAGATACTTCTATGAGAGGTTCCAGGACCGAAGGTGGGGCAGGTTCAAGAGCGAAAAGGTACGCCATGGTTGAAGTAGATTTGCAGACTGACCTACGCACGGCTGCAGGGGTTGGGCAGTCTCATCGAGCACTTCCAGAACTCCAAGGTGCTGAACTGCAAGGATAAGAAGTATCAGCCCATCATCCGAGAGAGGAGTGCCATTGACTGCCTCATCCAGCTGCAGAAGGACTGTTCTCCAGCTGCCCACCAGTGATCTTTTTTTAATTGACCCTTGGCTATTGCACCTGACTATATAGTATTTTATTGGGGAGAAATAAAAAGTTATGTTGTGTTTCGTGAGCACGCATTTTTTTATTATGAGCTCCTAACCCTCAGACAGTCCCCCTGAGTAGTCCTCCGAAGATAAGCAGAGGGTGCGGGCGGGAAGCGAGTTGTTGCGCTACGACTGGGAGTAGCGTTGGCTCAAAGGACATTAGTACCATCATATACTTATGAATGTCGATCGCTATTGCCAGGAGTTCGGCTTCAGGAAGTACGACCCCAAGACCCACCCCAAGGAGATCTACTCAGAACCAGTCAGTAACTATGTGTGGAGTCAGACGGGACAATTTATTTCGTGCGAGGGAAGGGCGTGGGCCGCGACTTCGGCTTCCCCAGGATGTAGCAGCTCAAGAAGCGTTTCCGCTGGAAGAAGATGAACTTCACGACCGACCTCCCCAAGCGCAACCCCTACGTCACCTACGTGGTCGCCTCCGCCATGCGGGCACACCTCGTCGAAGACAACGACTCTGCCGAGTACAGGATGCACGCAGTCATCCCCTACTACCAGGGGCACAACTCGCATGAGGACAACTAGTACATCCTCTGCCATGTGCGGGCAGTTGACAAGAAGAGGGAGAGCCAGGATTTGGGCTACCGCTCCTGCTTCGTCGAGGAGCACGTCGACTTCTACCGCCTCTTCGCCTTCCTCCACAACTTCAACACCGCCCACTCCCGTTGATCCTTTTTCCAATCACACCCACACACACCCACACCCACTAACTTACAATAGATAAAACACTTAGAATACATAGGTTACCACTGAGTAGAATACTAATCGAGGGATTATCATTTGTATCTTTACAGCAGTTGATTCCACACTCCTTCCGGCAGCCCCTCCACGCTTGCCACTGAGGGCACCCCTGCGGATTTGCCGACCACTGCCCACCCGTGGCTCAGGCGCACCAAGGCCTCAACTTGGTGCATTGCAGTTGACTCCTCTAGCACTTGCAAAGGTTCTATTTCATTGAGGAGTTCGGGGAACCAAGTGAGGTCGAATATTGGGGTTGAGCAATTCTTTGGATCCTGAATAAGCTGTTTTAGTGCTTTTCTATGGAGTTCTCTGAGCAAATTATCGCAGATGACTGATTTTTGATGAAGAATGGAGCTTAAGGGTCTTTTGGGGCTATTTGTCTCCTGTGGGTCGATAGATGGATTGTTGTTGGTCTGAACAGTTTGCTTCTAAACAGGAGCAGACTGCAAGTGGTTAGTTTTTGTTGAAGCCGAGCAACTCTCTTCGCTCTAAAGCTATTCTCTCTCCTAGTTATTAGAGCTGGACGGATGAAAGAGAAGATTGGGGCTGGGTTAGTTTTGATTGTTTCTGGACTGCCCTGACTGAAATTGGCTTAGAGGTTAGTTGCTGGATGTTCTGCGCTCTTCTTAGCTGAGTTATACTAGACTTACGTGTGAGTGGGGATGTGTTCAATTTTGACCAGGCTGTGTTCGACCTTCACCTTTTTCACTGGCAGCCCTTGGGGTTCTTCATCGTATATTCTTGCCAAGACCGCAGTCGCGTTCTCCATCTTAGTTTTCAAGGGTTGAATTGAGATCAGTTATTTTGGGCTTGGCATCTTTTCTGTTTGATCTGTTTGGTCTTTCTTGTTGCAGAAATGAGAACTCTCGAAACAAGGGCTGACTATCTCCAGCGCCTCTAATGCATTGACCCTAGTTTGCAGACCTCCTCCGACTCTCGGTTCTTTAGGCTTCTCTGGTTCGTGATGCTGCTCTGTTTCTTTAGGCTGCTCTGGTTCCTTATGCTTCTCTGGTTCGTGATGCTCTTTCGTTTCTTTGTGGTCCTCAGAGTTTGCTTCCTTCTGGCCGCCGGTTTCGTTTGTGCCTTCTCCCTGCTGCTCTTCAGGTGTCTTCTTCTCATCCTTGACCACGATGGGTTGATCAGTTTGGGTATCAGGAAAGACCTTCTAGAGATTGAAATCTTTCTTGGTCCACTTGCAACCCTTTTTCCTGCTGTTTTGCGGGTTGTTCTTGGAGCGCCTGGTCCTAGGCTAGGGGTTGGTGGTGGCCTTGAGGGACTGTTCGAAGCGCATGACCTCTTGCTGGCAGTGGTCGAGATGGGTGATGGGCTCCCAGGTGGCTTCTTGCTTGGGGTAGCCCTTCCACTTGACCAGGTAGTGCGTCATGTTGTTGTGCTTGCCTCTCTGCAGGATCTCCTACACCTCCCACTCCTCCTCGTCCGCCATTGATCGCTATTATAGACCCACTCTGCGAATGTATATACCTGATTAGTATCTTTATAAAAATCAACCATAACTGAGCCAGTAATATGTAGTAGTAGCCAGTAGTCGCTAGCAATAGCCGGGCCATCAGCATCTGCTAAAGAGAGGCTAAAGAGGGTCTGGTCTGGTCTGGAGCAGTGTTTGGGTGGGACAACCAACACTCACCTAAGGTTGATTGATGGATAGATGCATTGGCTATGAATTGGTTTATTGATGGAATATTAGTATCATTTATATGGTTTCAGCCGCAGTGGTCTTCGTAGTCGAACTAGTATCCATTCCTGCATTCGGTGCAGCAATTGCAGTCACTGCTGTAGAGCTCGCAGTTGAAGAAGTAGCTGGCGTCCTTCTGCCCACTCCCGAACCCACCACTAGACCCACTGTTAGATCCATTTGAAGACCCACTGTTAGATCCATTTGAAGACCCACTGTTAGATCCACTGCTGGAACCACTGTTGTCAGTTCCATTGCTAGACCCAGTGTTGGACCCATTATCAGTGCTAGGGGTGGAACCAGGGGTCACACAGGCTCCGTTTTGCACGACTAGATCGCTGGGACAGCAGAGCCCGCTGACAGGCGAGTCTCCTGAGGTGCAGGTGAGACACACTCCATTGGAAGGACTGCTGGTGAGGCAGAAGGGACTGGCAGGGAGACAGTTGCCCGTGGGACTAACATAGTAGTTGCTGGGACAGGTGAGGCAGGGGAAGGCAGAACTGGGTCCGGAACAGGCCACACACTGCCCACCCGAGAGTTGGTAGTTGGCTGCGCAGGCTGAGCAGGCGTAGTAGCTATCAAGGGCCAGACAGTTGGCAGGCAGGCCCACACAGACCTTGTTGACTAAGTATTGGCCGAGTGGGCAGTAGATGGGGAGGGTTATGTTGGATACCTGGCAGGCACCCTGGGAGAGCGAGTAGCCCGACTGGCACTGATAGCACTGGGAAGTGGTGACGTCCAAGAGTTGGCAGTTGAGGGAGTTGGAGGGTTGGACGCACACTCCGTTCTGCAGCAGGTAGCCGCTGCTGCAGTTGGTGCAGAGTTGGTTGAGGAGGCTGAAGTTGAGGCAGGAGGGGGGAGTGAGTGTGCAGTTGTTGAGTTTGACTGAGAAGTAAGAGTTGCTGCCGCAGTCGATGGGGAGGCAGGTGCCAGTGCTGAGGTAGTAGGCTGTGGAGACGCAGGCAGTGCAGGTGCCGTTGGTGGCGACCTTGGAGCAGTAGACTGAGACGCAGTAGCTGCCAGCTAGGTAGGTGCCGGTGGGGCAGAAGGAGACCCCCGCACTGATGCACTGGCTGTTGACCAGAGTATACTGGGTAGGGTTGAGGCAACTGTAGCAGTCGCCAGTGTAGGGGTTGTAGAGATCGCAGAGACTGTTCACGAGGTAGCAGGAGCCGAATTGGTAGTACTGGCGGGGAGGACAGATGGTGGGGAGAGTGCACTTGCCGTTGGTGATGGTGTAGCCGGTGAGGCACTGGGTGCAGAGGAGGGCGGTGTAGTCGTAGGTGGTGCAGGGGAGGCCGGGGGTGGAGGGGGTGGCGGAGAGGCAGCCGGAGAAGGTGCCGTAGTAGTCGGGGTAGAGGGGGGAGTAGGGGCAGGGGAAGGGGGAGGTCTGGAATGAAATGGTCACTGAGATGACACTCGGGACTGTGAAGTAGAGTCCATAGTAGCCTGGGGACAGATTTGTGGCACTGTATTCATTGGATGTGCCGTCGGAGCTCAGACTTGGGCTCAGGTTTTGGGTGTTTAAGACTAGCAGCTGGTTGGCAGGGTTCATAGTGTAGAGCACGAGGGCAGTGTTGAAGTTGGGCGAAACTGTTATGAGTGCTGAGGAGGGGTCATTGGCAGCGAGGTAGAAATAGCGGAAAACCCGCTGCCTCAAAACATCGCTCACTTTGAAGAAAGGGGGCGAGTTGTTGAGACTGGCAGCCAGGTAGTACATCGTTAGTGCGTTAATTGAGGTGTCGGAAGTGGTGACCTGCAGATAGTAGTTGGCAGTGTTGGGCACTGTCCAGTTGGCTGATCCCGTGGTGCCGTTGAAGGAGAGGAAGGCTAAGGAGAGGGCGTTGTTGGCATCCTTGATGGTGACGATGAAGGAGGAGAGGGTGAGAGGGGAGGGGTTGGGGAGTTGGATGGTGAGGGTGAGAGTGGATGCCTGTGGGAGGCTGCCGAGGAGGTAGGAGGGCTGCTGGTAGGGACTGGTGGCCTGGGAGGAGAAGCTGTAGCTGATGGTCGAGAGGGCAGAAGCGTGGGAGAGGAGGAGGGATAGCAGGAAAAACATGGTTGTTTCTATGATGATTTAATGTTAATCAGCGCTGACAAATAACGAATAGGTCAGTATCATAGAAATGACTAAGCTGAGTATGAGTGCAACATGATCAAGCATGATGCAGTATGGAAGGGGAGATCAGGAACAACTGTTTGGTTGGCCTGATTAGCTGCCAAAACAGGCACAAATCCATGCAACAGAAATATTATTGTGGTTATTCCCCTTCAGCTATTAGTTTGCTAGTTTGCTGAAGCCAAAGTAGTAGCATACTGCCACTGCCAATCACAACAACAGACTAACCCCGAATTGTTGCACACCTAAACCCTCTTGTTTTGTCTTGGCCTCAGCCCTGCAATAAGGGCCACAACTCAGTCCAGGAGTAGGTGCTTATGATGGCTATCTGCTAAGGGCACACTTGATGCTGCCTACTGGTTGCTGGCTTGTTAGTGGCTCAGGTGGGCTGCAGGTGCCTGCCAATCTCTTTTATTAGTTTCAAACAGTCTTATAATGGAATTAACCCTTAATGCAGCCATCTCGTGCACTCTCGTCCTGCCACCCACTAGAGTACAACCACGCTAAAATACAGTCAGGTTAGAATAGAGTCAGTCGTTGGAGTAGTACCATCATTTGGGTGCAGGTGGGGAGTGGGTTTGTTCTCCAATGTTCTAGGCAGTTCGAACTCTATAATATTTCTTAGTATATTCTAAATGAGCTAGGTCGCAGTCTAGACAGAGCAGCTCGAACTCATAAACATCGTGGAGGTGGTCCAGACTAACCTCGCCAGGAACTTCACCCTCCTCCAACGCAGACTCACCCACACCCACGACGCCCTCGCCCAGCACTCGCAACTCGCCCAAACCAACCTCCAGGCCACCAACCACTCCCTCCTCCGTCTCTAGAACCTCATCCTGCTCCAGGAGAAGGGTCACTCGCAGGTGGTCGAGCAGCTCAACCGCAGGATCGCAGCCCTGGAGGAGGCGCAGGCGGCGCACGTGAATTCTGCGGAGGGGACGGCGGACGGGGTGAGGCGGCTGAACGAGGAACTGTTCAACACTCAGCTGCAGTTCGAGTAGAAGCTGGAGGTGAAGCAGAAGGAAGTGTAGGAGTTGGAGCGGAGCATCCAGAGTCTGGCGGCGGAGCAGGCGCGGCTGGGGGAGGAGATCAACAAGAAGGAGAACAAGGTGGAGGCCGAGCGCATCTTCAAGGACACCGAGATGCTCAAGGACAAGAACTGCCACTTCGAGAACGAACTCAAGGTCGCACACCACAAGATCGAGAAGATTGAGATACTCAACGAGAAGGCCGAACGCCTGCAGGCCAAGAAGGAGGTAGAGATACTCAAGGAGATAGAGGAACGCGTCAAGAAGGAACTCAGGGTCAGCATCACCAACTCCCCCATCGGCAGCGTCTCCAACCAGATCGGCAGCCTTAGTAGTGTCCAAACCCCTAACCACAACACCACACATGCCCCCACCAATAACCCCAACCCCAGCAACTTCTACAACCGCAAGGACCCCAAGACCGACCTCGAAGAGACTTCCAGGAGGCCCAGCATCTCAATCTAGGAGCAGAATCGGCACACACAGCACCTGAGTGCGACGGCAGCCGAGAGCATAATGCTGAGCAACTTCGAGAGCATACTTTAGAAGTGGTCGGAAAAGATAAAGCACTTCGAGATCCAGCTCAGGGAAATACAGTAGAACCTGAAGGTGCTGAACCGTTCGGGGTCGCAGAAGCGGACTGAGCTCAACAAGGAGAACAACACGGAGGGCATCAAGGACAAGATCAACGAGATAAAGCCAGAAATGGTCAAACTCTGGGCCAAACTCGATACCCTCGAGGATCGCATGTCTTTCAACGAGAGGCGCCTCGAGGACAAGATGCGCAACATCAACGACCTGGCCAACGTCATCAAGGAGAACAACGTCTCCAAGCTGGAGGAGAAGCTCAAGACCCTGCAGACTGAGGTCTTCACGAGTCTGAAGGAGGTGAAGTCGAAGCTGGAGACGAGGGTGGGCCAGAACGACTACGACAAGTACCGGCTGCAGATGGACGAGAAGGTGACGCAGATCTACGACCAGATCTACCTCAAGAGTGACAAGCTGGAGGTCAAGAAGGCCCTGCTCTTCCTCGAGTCCAAGATCAAGGAGATCATCCTGGTCATCTCCGAGGACGAGGAGAACGAGAAGGACGCCCTGCTCACCAAGAAGCAGCTCAAGTGCATCTCCTGCGACAAGGAGCTCGACAAGTTCACTGGCGTCATCTCCAGTCCCAAGGGCAACTGGGACAACATGCCCTTCAAGGACCACCCCCCCGAAATACTCGGCAGGTTCGGCATGACCAACTTCGGCTCCCTCGCCAAGAAGATCAAGAAACTAGAGGGGAAGGATCTGCCGCTGCTGAACAAGAAGAGTATCAACCAAAGTTTCCAGACTTCAGCCTGATTGATTTATGTTACTGATTGCTGCAGTCACTCACTCCGCTAAAGCCATAACATACTCCAAGACTTACAAAGGATCAGATAGAAGACAAGATCATTGCGCTGCAGAAGCCATACTTGGATTCTATTACTGACTACAGAACACATATTCACTATACTTATACGTCAATCACTGAGTAAGAGGTTGCAGAGAGCTCTCGATGAAAGGCACTGTTTAGTGCCAGCATCCAATCGTGATGCAATAGCAATCCAAGGGTAATGCAAGGATAATGCATTAGTGGGTGTTGTATATAATTTAAATTGATAATCATTAAATATGGTAGTTAAAATTTGAATAGTGAGGAAGAATGATTATCACTTAAATACTATGGCAGGCCGCCGTATTATTAGGCCCTAAGACCACCATTCCGACCCAAGGCCGC
>Ga0316217_10002184_pt1 | contig 23988 bp, 19 predicted proteins | sample 1anoAmetaG_FD_203633 | JGI IMG/M metagenome (GOLD analysis project Ga0316217, IMG submission 203633) | Freshwater microbial communities from Trout Bog Lake, Wisconsin, USA - 1anoA | ecosystem: Environmental > Aquatic > Freshwater > Lake > Hypolimnion/Profundal zone | place: USA: Wisconsin...
GCCGGATGCGAGTGTGTTATCGCCCGACGCAGCTTTCGACCGGCAATGGGCGCTCACGGTGGTGGCGCATGCGCTGGAAGCCCTGCGGAGTGAATGCGTGGCAGAAGGTCGCGCGGAATTTTTCGAGCAAGTCAAGCCGTGGCTCACCGGCGATAGCGTCCGGGGGGACCAGACGATGCTGGCGGCCAATCTCGGCCTGAACGCGAATGCGCTGAAGGTGGCGGTGCACCGGTTGAAACAGCGCTTTCGCCAGTTGCTGAAGTCGGAAGTGGCCGGCACACTCGATGACCCCGCTTTGGTCGAGGCGGAGATGCGCGCCTTGTTCGCCGCCTTGGGAAATTGAACGAAAGTTTGGTAACCAAACCGGCCCATGGCGTCAGGACACAGGTATGAGCGAACTATCAGCCTTTTCAAACTCCTGCCCCAAGTGCGGCGCGGCGTTGCCGGCGTCTGCCACGGCCGGCCTGTGTCCGCGCTGCCTCCTAGCCGAGGCCATGGTGCCAACGCAAGTTGACCCGGAACTGTCCGCGCAGCCGCCGCTGCCGCCGGAACAGCTTGCGCCGCATTTTCCACAACTGGAAATCCTCGAATGTCTCGGTCGTGGCGGCATGGGGGTGGTTTACAAAGCGCGGCAAAAATCCTTGAACCGGATCGTCGCGCTGAAACTGCTGGCGCCGGAGCGCGTGCGCGACCCGCAGTTTGCCGAACGTTTCACGCGCGAGGCGCAGGCGCTGGCCGCACTGAACCATCCGAATATCGTCACCATTCATGATTTTGGCCAGGCGGGCGGGTTTTATTACCTGCTCATGGAGTTTGTGGACGGCGTGAATTTGCGCCAGCTTTTGCGCCTGCGCAAGTTCACCCCGGAAGAAGCCTTGGCCATCGTGCCGCCGCTGTGCGACGCGCTGCAATTTGCCCACGAGCGGGGCATTGTCCATCGCGACATCAAGCCGGAGAATCTCCTGCTCGATAAAGCCGGCCGGGTGAAGGTGGCTGACTTCGGCATCGCCAAAATGCTCGGCACGGTCAGCGTCAGTGGTCAGGTTGGTGAATCCGCCGCACCGGAATCCGCCACGCAGACCACTGTGGGAACACCGGCGTACAGCGCCCCCGAACAAAAGACCGATCCGCGGCGGGTGGACAGCCGCGCCGACATTTATTCATTGGGGGTGGTTTTTTACGAATTGCTCACCGGCGAACTGCCGGGCAAACGCATCGAATTACCCTCGGCGAAAGTTCACATTGACGTACGGCTGGATGAAGTGGTGCTGCGCGCGTTGGAGCAGGAACCGGAACGCCGTTACCAGACCGCCAGCGAACTCAAGACGGTAATCGAAACGGTGGTGGCTGAGACCTTGAAGGCCACTGGTGCCGGGAGTTCCGTGCCAGGAGCCGGGCCAAAGAACGGGCCGCGCGAGACGACCGCATTGTCGGCGCCCCGCTGGTCGCGCGCGGCCATCGCCGGGGCGGCGGGAATCGGGTGCTTTCTGGTTGTAGTGATAATGTGGCTGTTAGATAGGCCCGGCTCCCGAGATCCGAGCTTCGGCCACACCCTCCCCCAGATCCTGTTTCGGGGCGCGGTGTTGCCCGCTGGCTTGGTGGCTGGTCTTGCCGGCACGGTCCTCGGGTGGATCGCTGTGATCCAGATTCGCCACTCAGCGGGCCGGCTCCGCGGCCAGAGGTGGGCGGCTTTCGCAGGACTGTTCCTGCCCATGCTAACATTGGATTTTTTTATGCTGGTCGTGTGGGTCGTCGCGGTGAAAGCTTTGGCGGCCAGCCGGGGGCTGGGCGGCTCGATGTTTCACAATTTGTGGGATTTTGCGTTTTTCACGGTGCTGCTGGGGTTAGCGACCGGGTGGGTGGATTATCTGATTATCAAGCCGGTTTGGCGGACGATCAGCGAGCAGGCTGGCGACGGCCCACCCAGATCAAACGCGCCCCCGCAGCGCAACCTGCGCTGGCTGGCCGTCGGGCTTGGTATGGCCGTGGTTATTTTGTATCCGGCATACATCATGTTGGATGAAAACAGCCGCAAGGCCCGTTACGGCTGGGGTGTGGAAGGAGGAGCCGAGCTGAATTACCAGGTATTTGAAGCCGACGCGGCCCAAGTGGATCAGCAGGTGCCGTTTAGCGTGCGCGAGCCGGGCAATGCACTGGCCACCGCCGGAACTTATACCTTAACGCCAACCTACACTGCGGTGGCTCAAATGGCGGAAATTGACGACGCCATTCTGGTCGTTTTGCAGCAAGCTGCCGCTGCCGACTCGGGTTCGCTGGTGAATAATACCAGGAAAGGAGAAAACATCTACCAGTGGAGCCCGGACTCCTGGAACTACCACACCGGGCAGGCCAGCGGCAAAGGACAAGGTTTCTGTGGAATGGGCCGCGACATGCGCTCGCTCAGATTCCGGATACGCTACCAAGTGAGCCACATTATTGGCGGCAATGCACGGCACCCTGTCACCGCGGAGATTTCCTACGACGGACCAGCGCCGTCCAGCGGAAAAACGCGCGCTTTCTTCATTCCTTTTGGACGCGACCAGCAGGCAAAATATCTGGTTGTCGTGTTTGCCGCCAAAGCGGATTCCAAGGGCGCGGCCACGCCGCCGCCATCGCCAGCAGGACCCGCCGAGGGCCGGGTCATTGTCGAAGGCAAGGGATGGGGAGGTTTCAACGTCGGAGCCACGCGCGAAGAACTTATGGCCGCTTTAGGCCAGCCCGACAGCGATTCAGATCATCATTGGATGAAATGGAAGCAGGCCCACGTGAATTGTCTCGTTGATGATTCCGGGGGCGCCTCCGAGCTGCGGTTCGACGAAGGCTTTGCGGGGCTTACCGCCGCGAATATTGGGATTGGCTCTCCCCTCAAAGACGCCCTGGCCGCCTACAGCGAACCCAGTTCGCAGGAGGATCACGGGAGCGCGAAGAAATTGCTCTGGAACGCCAAAGGCATCCTGATCTGGTTTCATGAAGACCGGGCGGCGCAGATCGTCGTGTTTCAGAAAATCGAACCGGTGGAGTTGAAATTGAAATGGCCGCCCGTGGGCCAACGCATTGTGTTGGACATTGAAACGAAGAGAACCGGCGAGTACACGACTCCCAACTTGCCCGCTCCCGCCCCGCCCGATGTCCTGAAGGAGGCTGCAACCCGGGAAAAGAAATATGCGCTTACGGTACTACAGGCAAGCCCAGAGGCAGGACATGAAGTGGAACTGGAGTTCCTCAGCATCCGTGATCGCACTGACCTCGGGGGCAGGACGAAGCTGGATTACGACTCGACCCGAAAAGCATCGGCGCCGGACACAAATTCGCTGGCCAGTTTATATGGCAAAGTTGTCGGCTCCAAAATCCGATTTTTTCTGAACGCCCGCAACGAGGTCGAGCGAATGGAGGGGATGGATGAACTGAAGCAACGGCTGGCGGACGCGCCAGCAACTGCTTTCTCCAAGCTCCAGTTTGGCGAGGATAATCTCAAGCAGATGATGAACGGGCTGCACGATTACCTGCCGATCAAGCCGGTGCAACCGGGTGATACCTGGCCGTTCCAGAAGGCGATTTCCTTGAACCCGCTCGGCACGGTGAATCTGGATTTCACGGTAACTTTTCGAAACTGGGAACAGCACGGGAAACGCAACTGCGCCCGCTTGGAGTTTCAATCCACCGTCACAACCCAACCCTATGCAAACTCCGATCCGGCAGGAATATCAGTTTCCAGCTTCGTGGGCACCATTTCGGGCGTGGCTTGGTTTGACCCGGAACGGGGGATGATCATTGAAGCGTCCGGGAACAATGACTTGACCATGGTCATCAACAACCAGCCCGTCCACCCGGCTGGAAATCCGGGCGCAACCTACCAATCCAGCACTATTTACCGATTCCATGATGTCGTAAATGAAGCACTTCTGCAAAAATGACTTCAACGACCGGGTGGTAAGTTTTGTGGAGAACGTCAAGTTGCGGACGAGAATGTCCGCGCTCCAGACCAGGTTCGTCAGCGCAATTGCAAAGCCGCCTTGCTGCCATCGCGGCGCAGTTGCTCCGGGCCGCTGGCGGTGAGGAAGACTCGGGACGCCTCCACCTTGCCGGTTTGCAGGAGGTAAGTCTGCACTGACCGGGCGCGGCGAGCGACGAGCGTTTGGAAATCGGCATCACTGACCGGAAAAGTGGCCAGCAGCAAGGCTTCCATTGGTTCGGGAGGCGGGACCAGTTTTGAATGCGGAGGGCTGGCGGAGGGTTGCGCCGCGGCGGGGAGGCGCCGGAAAGTGAGCAGAGAGCCGCCCTTTTTCACCGAAGCTCGGCGGGCCTTGGCCTCCGCCACGTAGGCAGCCAAGTTCGTGCTGGCAGCGATCAGTTCCGGCGTAATTTTCCTGGCCGCAACCGCTTCCGCGTAAAGTTTTTCGATGTAATGTGCCCGATCAGCCGGGGAGAGCGTCAGCTGCCCCACGGAGTTGGTGGCCTGCTCGGATTTGCGGAGTTTCTTCCATTTGCGCGCGCGGATTTCCTGATCGAGCGCGGCGCGCTGCAAACCTTCGCGGTCGCCTTCCGGGTCAATGCCGCCGGCGATTTCCAGTTTCAACGCGGGTCGCACCTCCAGCGCCTTTACCAGGGTATCCAGTTTCTTCCGATCCTCGGCGCTCAATTCCGCGCCGCCGGCGGCAAACTCCTGCCACCCGAGTTCCTCGCCGCCACCGCCTAAGGCCGCGCCCAGCAGGGAAAACGGCGATGCGGCCACTTTCTCCAGAATATTTACGAGGGCGACTCTGACCACCTCACCAATGTGAAATTGGGGGTCGTTCACACTGCCTCCGATGGGCACGTTCAGCACAATCTTCCCATTGCGATCTTTCAAAATGGCGATGGCCAGCCGCACCGGCAGATGGGTTGCCTCCGGGCTGTTCACTTTTTCACCGAATCGGAACTGGTCGAGGATGATGCCATTCTTGGCCGAAAGCTTGGTCCCGATGAGTTCATATTTGAGCTCCAAGTTCAATTTGCCCTGGGCGATGCCGTAGCCGGCGAATCTGCCGGCATAGGGGCTGGCGGGCGTCAAGTCCACATCCTTCACGGAAATATTGATGTCGTTGGTCTGCGCGCCATTGAGCGGATTGATGGTGCCGGTGATGATGACCGGGCCGGTGCCGTCCACTTTCGCTTCCAGTTTGACGATGGCGTGGGCGAACTGTTCGGTCGAAAGGTCCGCTACGCTGCCGTCCACCGATTGCAACGTCAGGTTCACATTCGGCTCCAGCGAGCGGTCGCTGAAATCAACGGCGGTATTCGTGAAAACAATCGCCCCGATGGATATTTGCATGGGGGCGTTGGTGGTGGCCGTCGAGGTCGCCGCGGTCGTCTTGGTGGCGTTGGTGAACATGGTGGCGTTGCCACCGCCGGGCTTCAACGCGTTCAGCAGATTGATGGTGCGGTTGGTTTCGATGATGACCCGGGCATAGGCATGGTCCACGACGATTTCATGCACGGCGACGAGCGGCGGATTCAAGTTGGCCACCATGCCATTAAAGCGGAGAGCGTCCCATTTCAGCAGGTCTTCACCCAGCACGCCATCCACGGTGTGGAAATGATCGAGGCTGGCATCGCCGTTGAAGGAGACCACCGGCAGCTCGTTAACCTGCGGGCGCAGCCGGACCATGCCATGGAGATTCACCTGACTGCCGAGGATGTACAGATCCAGTTTGGAAGCGAGATAGGCGTCCAGCGTGGTGAGGTCGAGCCGGTCGAGGTCCACCTGGAGGTCGGCGGTGGTGGGTTGGAACCCGACGTTGGCGGCGAGGTGAATGGCGGCATTCGTATTCCACCGGAGCGAAAAATCCGCCTCCAGATTGGTGCCGGACAGGTTGGAAAGATTCTTCGCGTGCAGCGTAATGTCGCTCAAATCGAGTCTGGCCGGGCGGGCGAGTGCGTGGTCCTCCAGATGCAACGCGCAATTGGTGGCCATAAGTTCACGCACGGTCCCGGTCCACTCGTTGGTGCTGTGAAGCAGCAAGGTCACGGCATTGGTCACCGAGCGGAGCAGGAACAGAATGCCGCCCGGCGCGTTGGTGAGCGAAGCGGCCGGCTTGGCCAGTTCCACCATATTGATGGCGGCATTGGTGTTCCGGTTCAGGAACGCCTTCGCGCCCTCCAACCATACGGAATCTATGGTGGCCGTGTGGCGCGGCAAGTCCGCGCGCGCGCCGGTGATGTCAAACAGCGGCACTTCGACGAGGTTGTTGCTGTCGCCGGGCACGCCAAGCTTGAAGTCGCGCAGGGCATAGGCCAGATCGTCCACGACCATCACCCGGTTGGTGGCGTCGAATTCCAGCCGGTATTTCAAATGCAGCGCAATGGAGCCGTCGCGAATCTGAAAGCGCACGAGATCCTGGTAGAGCGGCGCGTATTTGTTCAGCATGAAATTGAACAGCTTGAGTTCACCCTCCGACCGCACCGGGGCGAGGGAAAAGTAGCCGCTCCAGGAAATGGTCTCACCCGCGTCCGTGGTGCCGGTGAAGGCATAGGGATTTTGGTTGCCCGGTTCGGTCCGAAAATTGTCCAGAGTGATGTCCAGCGGACCGACCAAGCGCTTGAAGGGCTCGCGCGGCGTGAAATCCGACAACGCCGCCGCCGCGCCGCCGATGTGCAACCGGCCCACGTGCACCTCCACCGGCCGGGCCGGGGCGGGCTTAGCGGACGCCGGCGCGTTGGTGGCAAATTTGGCGATCAGATCAGAAAAATTAAACGTGTAATCCCAGTTCATCCGCACGCGGATGAAAGGTCTCGACAGGCTGACTTCCTTGAATACCCACGCGTGCCTGAAAAACGAGGAGAGTTGAAAGTTCACATACACCTCATCCCACGAGATGAATGGTTCGCCGTCCAGATCCTTGATCAGCAGGCCGCGGACCGTGGCGGAGAGCACGAAGGGATTGATTTTCAACTGTTTGATCGAGACTTCACGACCAAGCTGCCGGGATACCTGTTTCACCGCCACGCCGCGGACAATTGGCGGCAGAATGAGGAAGCCGGCGAGGGCATACAGCAGCACCAGCCCGAAAACCCAAAGCAACAGCTTGCGTTTACGCGGCCGCAATTGAGCCCAAAAGCGCGCCTTCATTTCCCAAAGCTTTCAATTAAATGCACACTGCGTCAATCTTTTTGAGGTTTTGCGGAGCCGTCGTGATGCGTGATGCATGAAATTTTTCCGTGCTCGGATCTACTTGGATTTGGTCGCATTTGCCTGGATTGTTGGCCGTGGATTGAGAATGCAGAGAGCCGGGAATCCTGGGACGAACGGAGCACAACGCGGCTGACGGCAGTCAGACCCAGTCAGGCCTTTCAAAATTCAAACGCCCTGCACTCGGCACACCGGAATCACCAAACGAACCCATGCGGTAGCCTTCGGAATCCATTTCCTCACAGCAGGCTTTGCAATTCTCATTTTTTCATTTCATAACCGCCGGTCATTGGGGTACGCTCTGCCCGAGGAAATGAAAAAACAACAACCCATCTCCGTAGTCACCGGCGCCGCCGGCTTTCTGGGGTCGCACCTGACCGACCTGCTCGTCGCGCGCGGCCACAAGGTCATCGGCATTGACAATTTTGTCACCGGCAGCGTGGACAACATCGCGCATCTGGGCGGCAACCCCAACTTCAAGTTCATCCAGCAGGACGTGACGGAATTCCTGTTCCTGGATTCGCCGGTGGATTACGTCTGGCACTTCGCATCGCCGGCCAGCCCGATTGATTACCTGGAGCTGCCCATCCAAACCCTGAAGGTCGGGTCGCTGGGCACACACAAGGCCCTGGGATTGGCCAAGGAAAAACACGCGCGATTCTTGATCGCCTCCACCTCGGAAATCTATGGCGACCCACTCGTCCATCCGCAACCCGAGGAATACTGGGGCAACGTCAACACCATCGGCCCGCGCGGCTGCTATGACGAGGCCAAGCGCTTTGCCGAAGCCATGACGATGGCCTATCACCACGAGCACAAGGTCGAGACCCGCATCGTGCGCATCTTCAACACTTATGGCCCACGCATGCGCATCAATGACGGCCGGGTGGTGCCGGCCTTCATCAGCCAGGCCTTGAAGAACCGGCCGGTCACCGTATTCGGCCAGGGCAAACAAACGCGCAGCTTTTGCTACGTGTCCGATTTGATCGAGGGCATTTACCGCCTGATGATGAGCAACTATGATTTGCCGGTGAATATTGGCAATCCGGCGGAGCTGACCATGGTGCAGTTCGCCGAACAAATCATTCGGGCCGTGAAATCCAAAAGCAAGATCGTGTTCAAACCGTTGCCGCAGGACGACCCGAAACAGCGCAAGCCCGACATCACCAAGGCCCGCAAGCTCCTCAAGTGGGAGCCCAAAGTCGCGCTCGCCGACGGCCTGACCGATACCATCGCCTATTTTCGAACAAAAGTTTGAATACCACCCGCCATTTTACGATTGGCGATTGGCGATTGACGCGCTCCAACCATATCTGAACCATTCAGTTGAACCAGACCTAAACCGCAGATGGACACAGATGGGCCCAGATTCAAAGCAGTAGCCGCCGACGTGAGAAGGCGGACGAATTCAGCCGCCAAAAAAATCCGCCTCCTGACGTCGGCGGCTACGCGCGTCGGGAAGTGCTTTACTTCCATCTGAGTCCATCTGTGGTTGAATTGAATCCGCAATCGCAAATCGTAAATCATCTATTCCCGCCGGATGTTGTTCCACGCGCGCCAATTTGAATTTCGTTTCCCGCGGCCCACGCTGGTCATGGGCATCGTGAATGTGACGCCGGACTCGTTTTCCGACGGCGGAAAATTTCTCGATGCCGGGGCAGCCGTGGCCCACGCGCTGGCGCTGGTCGCGCAAGGCGCCGAAATTCTGGACATCGGCGGCGAATCCACCCGGCCCGGCGCGACGCCGGTGGCCGAGGCGGAAGAGCTGCGCCGCGTCCTTCCGGTCATCGCGGAGCTGGCGGCCCGAACCCCCGTGGCGCTTTCAATTGATACGCAGAAACCCGCCGTGGCTCGCGCCGCGCTGGCCGCCGGGGCCAGCATCGTCAATGACGTGGGCGCCAGCCGCGGGGACCGGGACATGTGGCAGGCGGTCGCCGACTTTCAGGCCGGCTACGTGGCCATGCATGCGCCCCGCGCGCCGGCCCTGCCGCCACCGGCCTGCGCGGACGTGCGGCGCGCCGTGGGCGAATTCTTTTCCGAACGGCTGATCGCCCTGTTGCACGACTCTGGCATTGCCGCCGAGCAGGTGGTGCTGGACCCGGGGATCGGCTTTGGCAAGACGCTGGCGGACAATTTGCAGTTGCTCGCCAGCCTGCAAAGTTTTACAAAGTGGCGCCGGCCGCTGCTGCTGGGGGTTTCCCGGAAATCGTTCATCGAAAAATTGGCCGGCGCGCCGGTGCCGGAACGATTGCCGGCCTCGCTGGCCTGCGCGGCACTGGCCGTGCAAGCCGGCGTAAACATCATCCGCGCGCATGATGTGGCCGCGACGGTGCAGGCCGTGCGCATGACCGAAGCGATTTTGCGGAATTCAAATGCAAATTTGGACTGAACTTGAAAAAAGCTGGCAGCCCGTGGTGGAGATTTTCATCCTCGCGGTGCTGATCTATTTTGTTTTCAAGTTCGTCCGCGGCACGCGCGGCTGGCCGGTCGTCATCGGGTTCGTGGTGGTGCTGCTCACCCTGGCCCTGGTCACCACCATCCTGCATTTGCGCGTCTTGCAGTGGATGCTGGGCAGTGCCTCCGTCTTCATCGCGGTGGGCGCCATGGTGATTTTTCAGCCGGAGCTCCGCCGGATGCTCGCCGAACTAGGCAATCTGCCGCTGTTCGCCACCACCAGCGAACAGCGCGAGGCCATCGAGGTCATCATCCAGACCTGCGAACGCCTGGCGGATGTCAAAATCGGCGCGCTCATCGCCATCGAGCAGTCCATCCAATTGCAGGAGGCCGTCGAGTCCGGCATCAAGGTGGATTGTGACGCCACCCCCGAAATGCTGGAAACCATTTTTTTCCCAAACAACGCCGTACATGACGGCGGCGTCATTTTGAAAGGCGACCGCATCGCCTACGCCGCCTGCATCTTCCCCCTGACCCAGCGGACCGACTTGAACAAGTCCTTGGGCACGCGCCATCGCGCCGCCATCGGCTTGAGCGAGGAAACCGACGCCGCCATCGTGGTGGTGTCCGAGGAGACGGGCCTGATTTCCTACGCCTACAAAGGCCAGCTCACGCGCGGAGTAACGCTCGAGGAATTGCGGGCCTTCCTGACTTCCGTGATCCTGCGCCCGGCGAAGTCGGACGGGTTCGCGAAGTGGCTCCGGAAACAATTGCGGCTGCGCCGCCGGCCGGCCGGCCCGGCCGTCATCAACAAGATTGAGCCGCGCCCGGCGGCCAAGAGGTGAATTTCCTCACATGTTGCGCGATATTTTCTTCAAAGACTTCGGCTGGAAATTGTTTTCCCTGCTGCTGGCCGCGTTCATCTGGTACACCGTGCACAAGATCATCGAGGAGCCGCAAGCCGCCGTTCCCGCCAACACCTTCAGTCCGGTGACCTACGGCGAGTTGCCCGTGTTCATTGTGGCCACGGCGGCCGACATGCATTTGTTTCGAGTCAAACCCGACAAGGTTTCCGTCACGGTCAGCGGCCCGCCCGAGATCATGTCGGTCTTGCAGGAAAACCAGATCCGGGTGACCGTGGACCTCTCCAAATTTGATTCCTCCCAGGACCCGGACCAGCCCGTGTATGTGTCGGTGCCCGGCGGTGCCACGCTGGTCAAGGTCACCCCGGCCACGGTTGAGGTCGTCGTGCCGCCGAAATCTTGAACCCCTGCTGGATTTTCTTTTTCCCCGGCCCCAAGTTCTGCTTTACTTACCGGGATGAGCGTACCAAAAAAAATCTTTGGCACCGACGGTGTCCGCGGCACCGCCAACATGGAGCCCGTCACGGCGGAAACCGCCTTGCGGGTGGGCCGCGCCGCCGCGCATATCTTTAAAACCCTTGAATCGCAGGCGCGCGGCCGCGGCAAGCACAAGATCGTGCTGGGCAAGGACACGCGCCTCTCAGGCTACATGCTGGAAAACGCCCTCTCCTCCGGCATCCTGTCCATGGGGGTGGACGTCCTGTTCATCGGTCCGCTGCCCACCCCAGGCGTGGCGTATGTCACGCGCAGCCTGCGCGCGGACGCCGGCATCGTCATCACCGCTTCCCACAATCCCTACACCGACAACGGCATCAAATTCTTTGGCGCCGACGGCTACAAGCTGGACGACCAAATTGAGGCCCGTATCGAGGAACTGGTCTTCTCCGGCGAGGTGGAGAAAATCCGCCCCAGCGCCGAGTTTATCGGCAAGGCCGTCCGCATAGACGACGCCCTGGGCCGCTACATCGAATTCGTCAAGTCCTCCTTTCCCAAAGGCCTGACGCTCGAAGGCGTGAAAATCGTCCTGGATTGCGGCCACGGCTCGGCTTACAAGGCCTCGCCCTGCGTCCTGCGCGAGCTCGGCGCCGACGTGGTCGTCTCTGGCAACCAGCCCGACGGCATGAACATCAACCTGGGCTGCGGCTCCATGCACCCGGAGGCCATGTGCCGGCTGGTCGTCCAACACGGTGCGGCCCTCGGCATCGCGCATGATGGCGACGCCGACCGCGTATTGCTTTGCGATGAGGCCGGCCGGCTGATTGACGGCGACGACATCATGGCCATCACCGGCCTGGAAATGCTGGCGGAAAAATCGCTCGCCAAAAAAACGCTCGTGGCCACCGTGATGAGCAACGCAGGACTCGCCGCCGCCTTCAAACGGGCCGGCGGCAAAATGCTGCGCACGCCCGTGGGCGACAAGCACGTGATTGACGCCCTGTTGCGCGGCGGGTTCAACTTTGGCGGCGAGCAGAGCGGCCACCTCATCTACCGCGACCTCGGCACCACCGGCGACGGCCTGGTGGCGGCGTTGCAAGTGCTCCGCATCCTCAAGTCCCGCGGCCAGCCGCTCTCGCGACTCGCGCGCTGCTGGACGCGCTTTCCCCAACAGGTGACCAACCTGGTCGTGCGCGAAAAACCCCCTTTCGATCAGCTTGACGGGCTGGATCGTCTGGTGGCGGCGGCGGAAAAGGCCTTGTCGGCCCAAGAGGGGCGGGTGCTGCTGCGCTATTCCGGCACGGAACCCAAGGTGCGTCTGCTGGTGGAAGGCCGCGACCCCAAGACGCTGGCCGTCTGGTCCAAGAGAATCTGTGGTGCAATCCAAGCCCAGATCGGGGTCTAGAGTCTTATGGTGTTCAACCGCAGGAATCTGGATTGGTGGTGCGAGCGCGGTATTTTGGCCCTGGTGGTGGCCACCCTGATATTTGCCCCGCTGGCGTTTGGCGCGGTCTATGTCTGGACTTCCCTCGTGGTGCAGGCGCTGGTGATGGGCGTGGCCTTGGTTTGGCTGGTGCGCCTGTGGGGCGGCCACAAACCCAAGCTGCTCTGGCCGCCCCTGGCTTGGGCGGTGGCCGCCTTTGTGCTGTATGCCGTGGGGCGCTATTTCACAGCGGACATCGAATACGTGGCGCGATTGGAACTCCTCCGGGTTCTGCTGTATGCCTTCCTTTTTTTCGCCGTGCTCAGCAATTTATACGGTCAGGAATCGGCGGAGACCATTGCTTACACGCTGACCGCCGTGGCGGCGCTGAGCGCTTCTTACGCGCTGGCCCAATTCGCCCATCATTCCAACCAGGTTTGGAACTTGACCTCGCCGTATCCGGGCCGCGCCTCGGGAACCTATATTAATCCGGACCACTTCGCGGGGTATTTGGAATTGGTGCTGCCGCTGCCGCTGGCTTTTTTGTTGGCGGGCCGGGTGGGAGTCACCACCCGGGTGGTGCTGGCATATGCGACGGTGTGCATCCTGGGGGGACTGGTGGTGACGTTTTCGCGCGGCGGCTGGGTGGCGGCGGCGGCCGGACTGGTTCTGTTGCTGGGGCTCTTGATGTGCCACCGGAATCATCGCTTGCGCGCCTTTCTGGTGCTGGTGCTGCTGCTGGCAGGCGGGGGAATATTTACGGCGCGAATCCTATCCCGCACCATCACGTACCAACGACACGTGGTCACGCCGGATGACGGCGGGCCGGCCGCATTGGATCTGTGGCCGCGGTTGCACATATGGGACGCGGCGGCGCACCTGTGGCGCGACCATCCCTGGTGGGGCGTCGGGCCGGGCCACTTTGACTATCGGTTTCGCGAATATCGCCCAGAAGCGCTCCAGTCGCGACCCGACCATGCCCACAACGACTACCTCGAATTGCTCGCGGACTGGGGGGTGGCAGGCGGACTCATCGTCTTTGGCGGCATCGGTATTTTCATTGTTGGCCTCCGGCGAAGCTGGCCGCACGTGCGGCGCGAGGAAAACGATTTTGGCTCCGGCATGAGCAACCGCTATGCGCTTTTTCTTGGCGGGGTATCCGGGCTTTTCGCCCTCGCCGTGCATTCCTTGGTGGATTTCAACCTGCACATCGCCGCCAACGCGCTAACTGGCGTGGTGGTCCTGGCTTTGGTAGCCGGCAATTTGCGCTTCACCACCAAACGCTATTGGATTCGCGCGCGGCTGCCGCTGCAATGCGCGCTGACCGGGGTCTTGGGCCTGCTGGTGAGCTATTGGGGTGCCCAAGCCTGGCGGCGGGGCGGAGAAATGAGCTGGACCGCCCGCGCGGAAGTGCAGCCGGTCTATTCCAACGAACAGGCGGCCGCCCTGCAACACGCGCTGGCCTGTGAACCGAAGAATTATCTGACCGCCTACAACATCGGCGAATGCTTCCGCATCCAGAGTCTAGATGGCGGTGACAACTATGCCGAACAGGCACAAAAGGCGCTCCAGTTCTACCAGCAGGGCATGCGGCTGAATCCGCACGATGCCTACTGTCGGCTGCGCGCGGGCATGTGCCTGGACTGGCTGGGGCGCCCAACGGAAGCCGCGCCATATTATTGCGAGGCCGAAAGCCGCGATCCCAGGGGCAATTATGTGGTGGCCAACATCGGGTGGCATTTCGTGCAATTGGGTGATTATCCCGCCGCCCGCCAATGGTTTAGGCGGGCCGGCAAGCTCTCCGATTGGCGGAACGACCTGGCCAAGAATTACCTATATGAAATCTGCGAGCCCAAATTGCTGGACCGGGCCTCGGGACGGCTGCCGCTTTCTTTGTTTTATAACGGAAAAGATCATTGACAAATCGGTTGACGCCGGGGTATGGTTGGCACAGCTTAAAATTTAAGCAGCGAATTTATGAAAAAACTTCAAACTCTTCTAGCCATTGCCATGGGCGGGGCGCTGTTGAACGCGGGGCTATCCGCTTCCGCCCAGCCGTCCAAACCCGGTTTCGCCACCGTCATTCGTGTTCGGGGCGAAGTCAGTTATTCGTTGGACAAAGGCACCCACAAGTATCCCCTCGTGCAGGGAAAATATTTGGAAGCCGGCTCCACAATTTACACCGGCCAAGATGGCGAGGTGGACTTGATCCTCGCCAAGGCCATCGAATCGCCCCAAGCGACTTGGGCACCAAAACGCATTTCCCTGGCGGTGGATTCCCCGGTCCGCGGCATGGTTACCTATCGGCCTTCCATCGAGCAAAATACGGTGCGAATGATGCCAGGCAGCGCCCTTTCCATTGACAAGCTGACAACCACTTCTTCCGGAGCCGATACCGTGAGCGATACCGAGCTCGATTTGCAGAAAGGCAGCATCTATGCCAGCGTGAAGAAACTCTCGCCTGCCGCCCAATATTTGGTGAAGACGCCCACCGGCATCGCGGGTGTGCGGGGAACTGAATTCAACATCACCCTCAATGACGACGGCACCATCCAGAGCGTGTCGGTGTACAAGACGGTCGGCGACGACGGTCTGGTGCTGGCCATCACAAAAAATGGCGCCACTCAGACGTTGCTTATCCAAGATGGTCAGATCTTTGAATCCGGCAATCCGAACCCGTTGCCCATTACCCCAGAACTCAGGGCGTTGTTTCAGGAGGTCTTTTCCATCGAACGAACCCCCTTCTGGCAGATTGTCAGCTTTGATTACGACCGCACCCAGACCTTTACCTCTTCAGATATTGGTGGCGGTGCATTTTAGCCCGCGCTTTTGCGCCGGTTGCGGCGGAGCAGTTGTTTGACTTTGAACCAGAGCAGCCTTGAGTTGCTCTGGTTTTTGCTTTAATTCCAAGGCGTGAAATTCAAACGCCTCAAACGCGGACCCGTGGCCCTCGCCGCGGCCGTGCTCTTGTTGATTTGCGGCGTTCGGCTTTTCAACCCGGATTTCCTCGATCAACTGGAATGCACGACTTACGACCAGCGCGTTCGCATCGCCCAAAAATTCCCGACCCCGGCCGCGACCAACCTGGCCTTCGTGGCCATGGCCGATTCCAGCATCAAGGTCATCCTCAGCGGCAAACTGCTGGGCAAACCAGGCTACGGGCTTTACTGGCCGCGCCATGTGTACGGCCGGGTCGTCGAGGAATTGTCCGCGCAGGGCGCCAAAGCCATTGCCTTCGACGTGCTGTTCGGAGAGCTGCGGCACGATCATGCGCTCGTGCAAATGGCCGACGGCAGCGCGGTGGAATCCGATGATTTCTTTGCCGCGCAGACATGGCGGGCCGGCAACGTCATCACCGCGTTCACCCCCGAGACCACTCCGCCGGACTTGTTCACCACCAACTCCCTGGCGCTCGGGGACATCTCCACCGAGAAGGATTCCGACGGGGTATTGCGCCGCCTGCACAGCTTCAATAAGAAGTGGCATCCCGCCTTCAAATCCGCCTCCCGCCAACTCGGCGTTGACCTGGATCACGCCCGGATTGAGCCGGACAAAATCGTGCTGCCGCTGCCTGGCGGCACCAACTTCACGGTCAAATTGGACCGCCAAGGTTGCTTTGATCTGGCGGATTTTGTGGGCGATGAAATTCCCCGGGGCTGGAAACGCCACGACCAGCCTTTCACGCGCGTCTGGGATTTGGGCATCGTGCTGGCCGCGCAGGAATTGAAGCTGGACTTGGACCACGCCACCATTGATTTGCCCGGCGGAAGAATCGTTATGCGGGGGACCAACGGGGCGGAGCGCATATTGCCCGTGGATGCCAACGGCTGTTTTTACATCAATTGGCAATTAACCGCGGACGACCCACGCTTGGAGCAAGCGACCATTGAAGAGGTGTTGCAGCAGGACATATTGCGACTGCAGGATCAGACGAATGAATTGCGCGACGACTTTCGTAACCGGCTCGTCGTCATCGGTTCCAAGGCGCAGGGCAACGACTTGAGCGACCACGGCGCGACGCCGCTGGAAAACGACACGCTGCTGGTCAGCAAGCACTGGAACGTGGCCAACTCGATCCTCACCGGACAATTCATCCACCGCATTTCCCTCCCGCTGGAACTGGCCCTGCTGGTCCTGTTGGGCACAGTCACGGCGCTGCTCACCTGGCAGTTGCGCGCGCTCGCGGGCCTGCTGGCCGTCTTCCTGCTCCTGGCTGGCTATGCCACCCTGGCGACGGTGGTGTTCGTGAAGTTTCGCTGGTGGCTGCCGCTGGTATATCCGCTGGCCGGCGCCGTGCTCATGCAATACACCTTGCAGACGACCTATCGCGTCATGTTTGAAGAACGCGAAAAACGCCGCGTCCGGTCCGTTTTTTCCAAGTTAGTCTCCCCGGAGGTGGTGGAAGAACTGCTGGAAGCCGACCTGCTCGCGCTCAATGGCCTGCGCCGCGAAGTCACCGTGTTCTTTGCCGATGTGCGCGGCTTCACCGCCCTCACCGACCAGGCGCAAGAGCAAGTCTCTGAATTCATCCGCCACAACGACGTGGACCTGATCACGGCGGAAAAATACGCGGAAGCTTCCGCGCGCGATATGTTGGAGACCGTGAACCTGTATCTGGCCGCCGTGGCCGACATCATCAAACAACACGGCGGCACGCTGGATAAATACATCGGCGATTGCGTGATGGCGTTCTGGAACGCGCCCGCGCCGAATGAAAAACACGCGCTCGCCTGCGTCCGGGCGGCCATTGACGCGCAGCGCGCCATCCTGGCCTTGAACGAGCGCCGGCTGGCGCAAAACGCAGCGCGCGAATTGGAGAATCGCAGCCGGTTGGCAACCGGCCTGCCGCTCCGCCCCCTCCACGTGGCCTTGCAGCTTGGCACCGGCATCAATACCGGCCTGGTCACGGTCGGTTTGATGGGCTCGGACCAGCACATTTTGAATTACACGGTCTTTGGCCGCGAAGTCAACCTGGCCAGCCGCTTGGAAGGCGAGTCCGGCAGCGGACGCATCCTCATTAGCGACACCACTTACAACCACCTGCTCCGGCACAGCCCCGAGCTGGCGTCCACGTGCGTGGAACTGTTTCCCGTCAAGCCCAAGGGTTTTCAGAATCCCGTGCGGATTTACGAAGTGCCGTGGCAGCCGGCGAAAGGCGGTTGAACCCTGTCATGCCGCACCCAGCCATCACGCTTCGCCAAGCCGCCGAATCCGACTTGGCGGCCATCAATGAGATCTACAACCATTACGTGCGGCACTCCACCTGCACCTATCAGGAAACGCCCGAATCGCTCGCGGGCCGGCGGCGTTGGTTTCGTCAGCACGGCGGTCAGCATCCGGTGATCGTCGCCGAGGAGGACGGACAGGTGGCCGGCTGGGGATCGCTCTCCGCTTATCATGCGCGCTCGGCTTTCCGGCACACGGTCGAGAATTCCATTTATATCCATCCCCAGCAGCTTGGTCGCGGCCTCGGCTCGCAGCTGTTGCGGGAATTGATCGTCCAAGCCCGCCGTCTCGGCCATCGCGCCCTCATTGCCGCCATCGAAGCGGACCAACCCGCCAGCCTCGCCTTGCATCGGAAATTCCACTTTGAGCAAGTCGGACAACTAAAGCAAGTCGGGCTCAAATTCGGACGCTGGCTGGATCTGATCTACCTGGAATTGCTGCTTGACCCTCCCCCCGGCTCGTGCGCTCAAGGGGTGGCGACAGCTTGTCGCCAACTCCCCGGCGACAAACTGCCGCTGCCCCAAAATACACGTGGACCGGCCTGAACCTCAGCCATCCCGTCAATCCGCTGTCACTTGCCGCTTGTCAGTCGTTGCTCCCCACCGCTACTCTTCCGGCATGCGCATTGCAATTTATCCCGGCAGTTTCGATCCGTTGACCAATGGTCATCTGGACGTGGTGCAGCGCGCCGCCAAGCTGTTTGACCGCGTGATCGTGGCCGTGGCCAAAAATGAATCCAAATACCCGCTGTTCACCCTGGAAGAACGCCAGGCCATGGTGCAAAAGGCGGTCACGCACCTGCCGCACGTCACGACGGATGCCTTTGACGGTTTGTTGGTGGAATACGCGGTGGCTAAGAAGGCCGGGGCCATTGTGCGCGGATTGCGGGCCGTGTCGGATTTTGAATTTGAATTTCAACTGGCCCTCATGAATCGCAAGCTGGATGAGAACATCGAGACGATATTCATGATGCCCAAGGACACCTATACGTTCTTAAGCTCGCGGATCGTGAAGGAAATCGCCCGGCTGGGCGGCGATGTCAGTCCCTTTGTCCCGCCCCACGTGCAAACCGCCTTGCGCAAAAAACTGAAGCTGGAGCTCCGCAAAAAAACTTAGCTATGCGATCTTTGCCATGATGCTAAAAGTCAATGTGCGCCACCTGGCCGAGCACGGCCTTCACCTGCGAGGTGAGTTGCCCGTCGCCGAACTCGATTTGGGCATAGACGACGAACTGGTCCGGGTGGAAAAACCCCTCGCCTACGATTTGGCGGTGGAACTCCTGCATGACGCGGTTTTGGTGACCGGCTCGCTGACGCTGCCGCTGGACTGCGAGTGCGCCCGGTGCCTGAAAAAGTTCACCACCAATTTGCATCTGGCCGGCTGGGCGCTGCACCTGCCCTTGCAGGGGGAGGACGCGGTGTCGGTGGACAATGATTGTGTGGACTTGACTCCTTTCATCCGGGAAGATATTCTGCTCGACTTTCCGCAACGCCCGTTGTGCAGACTGGATTGCGGAGGATTAAAAGACAAAACCGCCCGCAAGGCCAAAGCCGTGGAAAAACCGGCCCCGGACCTGTGGGCCAAACTGGATAAACTGAAACTGAAATAGAATTTATGGGCGTTCCAAAACGTAAACCGTCAACGAGCCGGCAGAAACAGCGCCGGGCTTACAACAGTGTGCTCAAGCTTCCACAGCTGGGCAAGTGTCCGCAGTGCGATGCGCCGTATGTGCCGCACCGCGTCTGTCCCGCATGCGGCTTTTACAAGGGACGCCAGGTGCTGACCGTCACTGCGGGCGCGTGACAGGTTGGCCATGCGAATCGCAGTGGATGTCATGGGCGGCGATCACGGTTGTGGTGTGATCATCGCCGGCGTCAAACGCGCCTTGGAGGAAAGCAAGGACCTCTCCGTCATCTATCTCGTGGGCAATAAGGAGGAAATTCACGCCTCCTTGCCGCCGCGCGGTTTTCGCGACCACCGCGTCCGCGTGATCCACACCACGGAAGTGGTGGAGATGGAGGACAAGCCGGTCGTCGCCCTCCGCAAGAAACGGGATTCTTCCATCGCCCGCGCCGCCGAACTGGTGAGCGAAGGCAAGGCCGATGCGCTTGTTTCCCTCGGCAACACGGGCGGCATTTTCGCCGCCAGCACGTTCAAAGTCGGGCGCATCCCCGGGGTGGACCGCGGTTGCATCGCCACCGTGATGCCGCGGCAGGAAAACGAATTCGTCCTGCTGGATGCCGGCGCCAATGTGGAGTGCAAGCCGGTTCACCTGGCGCAGTTTGCGGTCATGGGCAGCGTCTATTCCCGCGAGGTGCTGAAGCGCCCCAACCCGCGCGTGGGGGTGTTGAGCATTGGCACCGAGGACTCCAAGGGCAATGAACTGACGCTGGGGGCGTTCCGGCTTTGCAAAAAACTGGATCTGAATTTTATCGGCAATGTCGAGGGCCACGATTTGTTCAAGGACCACGTGGATGTCGTCGTTTGTGACGGCTTCGTTGGCAATGTGGTGTTGAAGTCTGTGGAAAGTCTGGCCGTGGCCATGTTTTCCATGCTGAAGCGCGAGCTGATGCACACCGCCCAGCGCCAGTTGGGCGCCTATCTGGCCAAGGGGGCGCTCCAGGCGATCCGCCGCCGCATGGACCCGGAAGTGTATGGCGGCGCGCCGTTGCTGGGCTTTAACGGCGTCGTCTTCAAAGCCCACGCCTCCGCGCGCGAGCGCGCGGTGACCAGCGCCATCCGCATGACAGCCCATGCCGTACAACACCAGATCAGCCAGGTTATCGCCCGCGAAATCGCCGCCGCCAACCAAATTCTCGAGGTCGAAACCGTCGGTGCCGCCAACCCATGAAGAATCCCCGCGCCAAACATAACTTCGTCGGCCGCACCTGCTCCATTACCGGCGTCGGCTCCTACGTGCCGGAAAGAATCCTCACCAACGCCGACCTCCAAGCCATGGTGGATACGTCCGATGAATGGATCACCACGCGCACGGGCATCAAGGAGCGCCGCATTGCCGCCGCCGACGAATTCACCTCCGACCTGGCCGCCAAGGCCGCAGCCCGCGCCATGGAGATGGCCGGCATCACCGCGGACCAGATTGACCTCATCATCGTCGCCAGCATCACTCCCGACACGCCGTTTCCCAACACCGCCTGCCTGGTGCAGCAAAAAATCGGCGCGCGGCGCATTCCATCGTTCGATATTGAGGCGGCCTGCTCCGGTTTTCTGTACGCGCTGGAAGTCGGCCAGAGCTTCATCACGGCCCGCACTTTTGAAACCGTGCTGGTCATCGGGGCGGAAAAACTCTCGGCCATCACCAACTGGAAGGACCGCAACACCTGCGTGCTGTTTGGCGATGGCGCCGGCGCGGCGATCTTGCAGAACCGTCCGTTTTCCCACGGCCTCCTCACCACGGTGCTGGGCGCGGATGGGTCCAAGGCCGAATTGCTGTCCATGCCCGCCGGCGGCAGCCGCCGCCCCGCCTCCGCCCAGACCTTGCAGGACGGCCTGCATTACCTTCGCATGGATGGCAAGGAGACGTTCAAGAACGCCGTGCAAGCCATGTGCGCCGCCGCCAACGAAGTCTTGAGCCGGTGCGAAATTGACATTACCAAGATCAAGTGTGTCATCCCCCACCAGGCCAACCGCCGCATCATTGACGCGGTCGCCGAGCGGCTGGGCGCCGCACCGGAGCAATTGTTTGTGAACCTGCACAAATATGGCAACACCTCCGCCGCCTCCGTGGCGATTGCGCTCGATGAAGCCGTGCGTTCCGGCCGCGTGGTCCGCGGCGACCTGATTTTGATCGTGGCCTTTGGCGCGGGACTGACCTGGGGGGCCGCCATCATTGAATGGTGAGCTAATCCATTTGATTGCAATCACTAATTTGACGGATTGAGCGGGCGTGCTATGGTGTGATACTTGTTTATGAGTGCTAAAAGATTGATCAGTACAAGTTCCTTGCAGTCTTCGGTCAGCGTCAGCGGGCGCGACGCGAAGCTCGAGTTGTCCGCGGACGCGGTTTCCATCCACAAGAATGGCATTGAATTCCGCAGCCCCAAGCCGTTCAACGAGTGGAGCGAAATGACCGTCGCGCTGCTCTCGCCTGGAGGCGGCAGCCGGATTTCCTGCCATGGGGTCATTGTCGCCTGCGCCGGCAACAAGCACGCCGGCTATCACGTCTCCCTCGTCTTTACCGGCCTTAGTTCCGAAACCGAGAAGCAGCTCGGCGCCATGTCCCGCTCCGAATTTGGCGCCGGTTGATCGCCGCCTCCAGGGTATGCCGCCGCCGGAGTCCAATACGCTGATCATGTTGCTGGCCTTGAACACCGTGGCCATGATTATCGGCTTGCTGGTCTTGGGCTGGATGGCGGCGGTGAATCGGCGGACGAAACGGGAACAAAAATCATTCGCCGAGGCGTTCAATTTTCTGCCGTTCCGACCGGACGCCCCCCCCCGCCCGGCCTGCTGGATGGCGGTCCGGTCTGTTTCCACCGAGGCCGTCAAAACCGCCCTTGGCCTGAACCGCGCCGCGCCCTGTTCCTGGGTGGAGGGTCTGGCCGGCAGTCACGAGTTTTTCATCAGTCCGCGCGTGCATGGCGGATGGGTGATCGTCACTGGCTTGGGCCTGCCCACCCCGAGTGACGACGTGGACGCCACCTTCCTGTTTCTCACGGAGCTGAGCCGCAAACTTGGCCATGTGCAGTTCTTCTATGCGGAGAAGTTTTCCCGGCACCACGGTTGGGCGCGGCTGGATGACGGCTGCGTCACGCGGGGGTACGCTTGGACCGGCGAAACCGTTTGGAATCAGGGCAGCCCCACGCTGCCGGAAACCGCCGTGGGCCTGAAAACCTTCGCTTATGGCGAGCCAACCGCCACCATATTGGATGTGGAAACCAATTTTGACAGGGTGCCCCAACTAGCCGCACGCTGGAGCTTGGACCCAGCGGAGGTCAAATTGGATTCCACCCGCCAATCCATCGGTCTGGCAGGCGAATCCGCGTTCAGCTGATAGTAATATAATCCCTGTATCCATTTGCGCCCCGGAGTGGTAAACTGCTGGACGATGCCATTTCAACAGCTTGGCCTTGAGGCCAGAATTCTACGGGCGGTGCAAGCCGCCGGTTACACCGAGCCGACACCGATTCAAACCGCCGCCATCCCGCTGATCATTGCAGGCCACGACGTCATCGGCATTGCGCAGACCGGCACCGGCAAGACGGCAGCGTTCACGCTGCCGATGCTCTCCAAACTGGCCGCGCCAGCGCCCGGCCCACGCCGCGGCACGCGCGTGCTCATCGTCGCGCCCACGCGCGAATTGGTGGTCCAGATCGAGGAGAACGTGAAAATCTACGCGCAGCATCTGCCGCTGACGGTCGCCACGGTGTTTGGCGGCGTGGGCGAGCAGCCGCAAATCCGCGCGTTGCGGGCAGCCACCGACGTGGTGATTGCCTGCCCGGGGCGGCTGCTGGATCTGATGCGCCAGCGATGCGCGGATTTTTCGCACTTAAAATTCCTGGTGCTCGACGAAGCTGACCGCATGCTCGACATGGGTTTTCTCCCGGACATTCGGCGGATCGTGCAGCAGTTGCCCAAGCAGCGCCAGACCCTGATGTTTTCGGCCTCGCTGTCCAAGGAAATCGAGGTGCTCACGCATGAATTCCAGCGCGCACCCAAAATCGTCCAGATTGGCCGCCGCGCCAACCCCGCCGAGACGGTGACCCAGCTCGTGTATGAAGTGCCAAAACACTTGAAGACCGCCCTGCTGCTGCACCTGCTGCAAGATCCCGGCATGAACATGGTGCTGGTGTTTTCCCGCATGAAGCACGGCGCGGACCGGATCGCGCGGCAGCTCGAGCAGCGCGGGGTGCGCACCGCCACGCTGCACTCCAACCGTTCGCAAAACCAGCGGCTGCGGGCGTTGCAGGATTTCAAGTCCGGCGCGGTGCGCGTACTGGTGGCGACGGACATCGCGGCGCGCGGCATTGACGTGGACGGCATTTCGCATGTGGTAAACTACGATTTCCCGATGCATTCCGAGGACTATGTCCATCGCATTGGCCGCACGGGCCGGGCCCATGCGGTGGGCGATGCCATCAGTTTTGTCACGCCAGAGGATCACGGCGAACTGCGCGCGCTGGAGCGATTCATCGGCCGCGGCTTGGTGCGGAAAAAAGCGGAGGGATTCAATTATTCCGCCGCCGCCCCCCTGTTCCAGCCTGGGGAAGACGACCGCCGTACTGCGCGCGGCCCATCGCACGGACCATCCCGGCGCCCGGCCCAGTCCCAACGCGGGCCAGCCCGTCCCCAGCCTCGCGGCGGGCAACGCCAATGGCGACGTTGATTTGGAGAGTGCGGGGTAAGGCTGAAGAAACATTCAACACTCAACATTCAACCTCGAACGTCCATGGATCTCCCAATGGAGCGCTTGTTGGATGTTGGGCGTTGAATGTTTCCCGTTCATGCGTCAATGCAGC
>Ga0316217_10002185_pt1 | contig 23978 bp, 16 predicted proteins | sample 1anoAmetaG_FD_203633 | JGI IMG/M metagenome (GOLD analysis project Ga0316217, IMG submission 203633) | Freshwater microbial communities from Trout Bog Lake, Wisconsin, USA - 1anoA | ecosystem: Environmental > Aquatic > Freshwater > Lake > Hypolimnion/Profundal zone | place: USA: Wisconsin...
TCCTTTAGTAACTCTAAGTCGTTGATAATTTACTAGTGCAATTGTCAATGAGAGCCACAGCCTATCTGAAAAATGGCAGTTATTCATGGTGCACACCCTAGATGAATCTTGATTCATATTATTGATGTCGATACATCGTTAAATATCGATTATAGTATATCCTAAAGGGAAGTTTTTCAAATAAGTTTTAATTAAATCATCGAGCTTGATAATTTTGGCACTCGTTCTTGAATTTTTAGCTGCTTATAGCGTACTATTTGGAGTATTCTCGAGCTAAAGTGTTGTAAGCCTAATGCTCTTTGAGTCGAATCAAGTTGGCAGCATCACAGTTTAGAGGAGAATCAGCGTTTGGATTCTGCATGAGATAAAGGAGAGCTCTGCAGAGTGATTCCAAAGTCCAAGTTGGGCTCCAGTCAGTTTTGATGATGTCCAAGCATACTTCTCCAGTAACAAAGTGAATGTTTGGATGGAATATTTTGGTTTTGAAGTACATTTTGGGCGGCATTATGGGATATTAAGACGTCAGAGTGATTTTGACCAAGAAGATGTGCTTGGCGTAAGGAGTATCTGAAGGACCCTATATGAAAGCTTCCCAGCTGAGAAGGTCATTTTAATTAAACATAAGCAAAAATTAATTGAACTGCCGTTTGGAAGCTTCAATCGCCTCCTTCATTAGTCTTTGCTTGTACATTCTTATAATATTATGAAAAAACATCATTTTTAATAGAATCCCAAGTTATTCAATAAGCTCTTGACCTACTCCCGCTCTATCGTCTATTCGAATAGTCTCGTTCTTTTAGCCCTTGCATCATCTAGCAACAACTTTATATAACTCTTTAAAGAACTTCCTATTGTACGGCGATCTTATTCTAGAAGTTCAAAAGATTGTTAATAAAGTTGGAGGAAAGTTAGAAAGATCTTCTCCAACTCATCTTCTATTCTTAGCTTAAGTTGAATTGACTCATAGTTGTTATTTGACTTAGGCTGTCTTCTTTGTATAAGCCTTGTTTAGGCAAGAGGGTTTTTAGTAGTCCTCTAGCTTAGGCTTAAGCTATTTCGATCTTGGTCTTGGTTGGCCCTGCTCAAGTTGAGCTAATTAACTTTGATAAACTCTTTTCTTAGTATTTAGTTTTCCTTTTTGGCTTCGCTGAGCAATATTTTCAGGTTATTGATATAAATTTCATATTTTTCTTTGATCTCAGAACTACTAATAGGTTGTTAGATGATCGCTTTAGATTGAAAGTGATCAATTATAGTATTTTCTAGCTAGGTGATCCTAATCTATTTCTAACGAATGGCTTCTTGAAACGCTTAAAGCTTTCTATGAAGATGTTAAACTTATGAGTTTTTGTTGTTGTTACTTTGATGGTAGCTCTGAGAGCTATGTAATTTGTTCAAGCTAGAAGGATGTATTACGGGTCCATTGTTCTAAACCCCTGAGAACTGCTCAATTATCTACTCTTACTTAGAATCACTTCGGGAGGCATGTATGAATTCTTCAAATTAATGTTTTCTAGCCCCTTTTCTCTTTCCAGCTTCTATTGAATCTAGGTATACGTCATTTACACCTACCTATTTGTACTTTTGAATAACATTATTTTAAAGTTGTGCCATTTTTTGTTAAAGTGCTTGATTCTAATCTTCCAAAATCTTTTTTTCTTTTTCCAGCTTAAAGTTATAAGCTTATAGTTATAACAACTTTTGATAAGGCTAGATTGGACGCCCACTATTATTTTCTTAGTCTAGACTCTTCTAGGTACTTGCCCTTTCCGGAGCATTTAAGGTGTTGATTAGATGATTCAACTTACCTTATAGATCTTTTGCAATTTTTCTTTACTAGAGATTACTGGATGGTCTTTTTATTGTCTATTTGACTTCTTTAATTTGATTATTGATTGAGTTTTGAATTTAGCTTTTGAGACTATTGAAAAACACTTTATAATCAGATTGATTGTGATTCAATTGCTTAATAGTCTCTTACAGAGACCGATATTCTTCTCTCAGCAGTTTGTATCCATCGATAAGCTCGCCAACTTTAGTTTATGTGTTGGTTAATCTTTTGCTCTTCTTGTGACTATCACTTTATGATCTATCTCGGCTATCCCTACTTCTCCGGCTTTTGTTAACCGTTTGTTTTCTCTTTCTAATCCTATCGCTGAAATCTTCGTCTTCAGAACTATCAAAAACTTTGTTATGATGATAAATGTTAACGGTTTTGTGTTATTTCGTGGGATTCAAAGCATGTGAATAAAAAAAGTTAGCGTCAATTTTGTTTTCAGAGTTGAGCTTGAATATATTTTCTTTCAAGGCTATTATCTAACCATTCATCTTCTTTATCTGTAAGTGTAAGCATTGAGCTTCAGTTATCTCAGTGTTGAAAATCGCATTAATATTGTTTTGACTGCTTTTTAACAGCTATGCCCGAAGCTACCTTATTTTGCAGTCTTGCTATTCTAGTATTTGACTGAAGTTGCCTTACTCTTTGGGCTTATTCACTACTTACTACAGTTTTTAAACGACCTATTCAATACTTTATCCGTCTAGAATAATCTTCTTTTTTATTAAAATGTCTCTAATTTTGGCAAAATTGTCACAATAAATTTAGTTGGCTTTTTTTTACAATTAGAATTCTTATCTTTCGTTTGTTAGTTTTTCCTAAAGTTCAGTAATTTTGACCTGAAGTCTTTCAATTTATACTTGAAACTTCTAATGATTGCTCTTATTAGCTATTTATTAAGGATCGTGGTCATAACGTTGAATGGGCCTGGCAATATTTTTATCACTATTTGGCCCTTTTATTACTTAAATCAGCTCTTTCGATGCCCTTTCTTACTTTTTCTCCTATATAATATTGTTTTTGGAGTCGTTGATAGTTTTTTTGCCTATCAAGCTTTCTAAACCACTTTGCACCTTTTTAAAGGGAAAAGAAGCTCTCGGAGATGGTAAATCACGATTTAGATTAAAAAAAGGCTCATCACGGGGCATAAGTTACTAAGTGGAGATAGTAGTACATAGCTTTGGTTATGGCTGGAAGAGCTACTGCTCACTCTTGAGTGCTAGACGGATTTCTGTACATTATTATGGGAGGCCATTTTGACCTTCCTTCCGAATTATAAAAATTATTAATACTAACTGGCTTAAAATCAATAAACTTAGGCAATCAAACTTTAGCTACAAATAAATCAGGAGTGCCTTATCTTTCTCAGCTAATCCATTAACTTGATGCAATCTATTTATCTCTAAGCTGCGAAGCTCGAGGCATTCTATGAAAAGCGTGCTTTGGAATAGGAGTCCCTTGTTATTGTTCCGGTTCCACCAAATTATTAAATATTCACTAGATATTATCTGAAAGGTTTGATCTTCTCATTGGAAATCGGTTCTAAGTAAGGCTAATTTGAATGCTTTATTGGGTTATTTACTCTTTTGTATTTTTTGTACCTTTTCTTCGCATAATTTTCATATTCATTAGTTTGCTTGACCATTCTTTCATTTTATTTCTATTCAAGCAATCGCAGATTTTGTTAGGCTTGTTTTAGTTATTTCATCTTAGATTTTAGCAATTTTCTTGATTTCGTCAGAAATATGGCTCTTTTCCTAAGCTTTTCATTCATACCTTCCTTTTTGATTAATTCTTCAGGTCTTTAGATTTAGCTTACGATTGTCTGAAGTCTCAAAACTCTATATTATTGGCTGTTTTTTCTACTTTTCAGACCTGGCTAGCTGAAATTTTTCTTCATACTTAAACTTTTTAATTCAGTAAGATTGACATTTTTCTGCGAACTAATCTTCTTACTGGTTCTAAGATCCTCCAAATGAGCCTTCAAATTGCAAGCATTTGAATATTATTAATTCGTCCTCCTTTTAGTTGTTCTCTAATATTTCAAATTTTTGTTCAAAATTTAATTCTATCCCAAAACTCTGGTCTTATTCTTCTATTTGGAATATGCTTCGCGTTAAAGAAGATTTTATTAATGTCTATCACTATTTTCATCAAAAGATCCTGATTTGTGTCGAGTTTTTGGTTTTATCAAAAGTTTCTTAGTCAAATTTGGCTTTTGTAAAAGTTCTCCACCCTAAGAAGTCCGCTTGTTTTTATAGGGGTTAACTAGAGATTTATAAACTTTGCAACTTGGATGTGTCTATAGCTAGCTTTGCTCAATATAGAAGGTAAAAAGGCCTTTCTAATCCTCTTCAAAACTCATGATGTTAGAAATAAGTCTGATCTGTAATACAACTAATATTATAAAATTTGCCAATTCAAAATGTAGAAATTCAACGAATGAAAGCATAAAATCATTAAAAGTCTCTTCAAATGCTTCTTTTTTCAATTAATAAGGCTTTAAAACTGCAGTTAGTATCTCTGAATTTTCTATTAAAAAAGCTGAAGCAATTTCTTATTTTTGCTTAAACCTCTGTTTAAAATTACTAATTGCAGACTTAACTTACTTTTTAAGCTTAGCTAAAGATTATTCTCAATTGTGCCTAAAGCCTTCGAGACAGATTAATAGCTTTGATAGGAAATTTCAATTTTTTGGCCGAAAATAGTCAACTAGTCTGCAAATTAGGACTTTTTCCTAGTCTAACTAGTGCTTTCTAAAGAGATCTTACTGTCATAGGCAAGAACAGATCGAGGAGAGGAAGCAAAATGCTCAGCGAAACTATTAGGCTTGGTGCTGTTTCTTTTGGTCCCCTCAACTGAAGGATTCAGGTGGTTTTGAGAAGAGTTTTGAACTTTTGGATTCATTGATCGTACTAAATAGATTTTATCTTGATTACTTTCTAAAACTATTAAATCCAAAAGACCTCAATGCTACCAAAAACACAATGGCACCAAACTTATTTCAAAAAAGTTAAAAAAACTTCCATTCCAGAGATCCAAGCTTATGATATTTGTCGGAGGTAATAGGTGACAAATTTTATAAATCAAAATTAATTGAAATAATAGCTGAGACAATGCATAAATGGTTGAAATTCATAAAATGACTTTGGGTTTAGATGAAAACTATCAAGATTCAATAAAGCTTTGGAACTGTATGATATAGGGGAGTCGATTTGGCGTTAAAAGGTGAAAAGAAGGAATGATTTGAGTAAGATTGGAGTTATTTCAGAAATAATAATTTTAAAGGATATGCTATAAACAAAATAAAAGTGATAATTTTTATTTTGGAAATAGTTAAATATTATTATTCTTCTGCTTAGAACACAGCTCCATGACCAGCAATTTCACGAGAAAGAAAATATAAAACTACAGCTATGGTCTCAACGATGTCATCGGCAAAGGCTACTCCAGCCAAGTCTACAAAGGCCGCCATGATTAAACCAATTAAAATGTAGCAGTCAAAGTTATCGACTTGCGTCTCCTCAAAAACTAAATTAACAAAGTACTGCTCTAAAGCTAGATTCAAGTGCTCAAGGAACTCAAATGCCTCCCTCACATCCTCAGCCTGCATGAGGTATACACCACCAAAAACAACACATACATCATCACTGAACTTTGCGAGTCAGATCTTAGCAAGCTCATCAAAAAAGGAATGCCCTAGGCTGAAGCTACCAACTTCATACAGCAAATCATCATCGGCTACCTGAATTTCGCCAAAAAAGATATCATCCATAGAGATCTGAAACCGGCTAATATTTTGGTCGCAGAGAGCAATTCACTTAAAATTGCTGATTTTGGGTTTGCCATCAAAGTCGCTGACGCCGCTAAGTCGAACAAATACAATGTCGGATCTCCTCTCTACATGGCTCCATAGTCTCTCAAGAAAAATTAATACACTCTCAAGACTGACATTTGGGCATTAGGAGTTATCTTTTTCGAAATTCTCACTGGAGAAACTCCTTGGAAGGCCAAGAATTAAAAAGAATTAGTTAGAAAAATCTAAAGCTAAAAGATCGATGACTTACTCACCAAGGTTAACATCAGTGGTGTTGCCAAGGATTTCCTCAAAAAAACTTTGAAAGTTGACAAACAAAGTCGTATGGACCTTTAAGAACTGGCAAGTTTCATTTTTGGATCAGGAACTGGTAACATTTTAGCCGAAAAGAAGCTCAATATAGACATGCGTTCTATCAATTTGGGTCATAACTTGTCCATGTTCACCCCAAAGACTGAAAAATCCCTCTAGAACAGACTTTATATCTAACGTTCAAACTAAAACCGAAAAGCCTCCAAAGATTACTCTCAAAACAAATTCAGCAGCTTTAGAAACGACTCTATAAACCACAGTATCCAACTTAAACCAGCTTACACTCACAAATACAGTCCAACAGTAGCTGAGGTGAAAAAAAGAGAGGTCAGCAAAGAAAATCCTGAAAGTTCTATCTACCCTAATATGCAGCCTACTCTCAGAATACCCTAAATTAAGCAAGAAAACAAATCTTAAAGAAAGTTTGTCTCCAAAATTCTGGTATCAGAAATACATTTTTGCAGATTTTTATTCAAGTTGCTCTCAAAAATAGAATAGTCATACAAAAAAGGGATGCTGCAACATAGCCGAGGGGAAGTCGAAGGTATTATGAGTGATTATACCTCGATAATTAAGCACAAAATCTAAAATCTAGTCAAATTCAGCACAAACAACTTCATAAATTCCTCATACTACGAAGAGTATAAAGAATGCAGCGATTATACCAAACTTATGAAGATTGCCAAAGAATACAAAGAGAGGTACAGTCACTAATTGAAAGACTACTGGAAAAATTCCGCCAAACCTACCTTCAATTAATCAGCAACCACCCAGCTAGTCTAGCAGCTTTTTGCGCTTCTCAAGCTCAAAGAACGGCAAGAAGGCTTCATTGAGATGTACAACAAAGAGATAGTTATCTTAGATTATCTGATTACGTCGAAACAGCTGATAGATTTGCTGAAAAATGGGGAGAACTTTGAGAAATTCGCCAGAAAGAGTAGGATTGAAGAGATTGTGGAGGGCAAAACAGCCGACATTACGAGATAGCTGTTTCATAAAATAATGAGCAGAGCCAAAGAAGTAGCAATTAGAGGCTCAGTGTACGCCTACTAGCTTTAAGATAAAATGAACTTAGTTATGGCCTGAGTGATCTTTTTATTCTGTGTTACTTGTAATTAATGATAGCAATAGTCTATACCAAGTTCTTAGGCTCATAATTAAGCACAAAAATAAGAAATATTGCTCACTAATTCAGGTGAAGCTTAAGATGAAATCGATGATTGTAATCAAAAGAAAGATATTTTATTAAGCTTGAAGCAGCCGTCGCTAAGAATAAATAATGCATTGTATTTTGGTCATTAATTTTTTACTAGCCCTATAATATTGTTTTTAACTTAGTCTCGGAATGAACGTTAAGGGCCTAAAACTGGTAAAAGAAGTGAGGCAGGATTAGGACTAGTTGTGATTAGACACCAATTTGCAAAACATCACTAAGCCTAAAATTTTGTTATTTAATGGAAATAACATAAAACCAGAAAATGCAGGTATTAGTTAATTAATTTATCAAGAAGATAAACAAACTTCATCTAATCCGAACTTGAGAATAAGTTCTGAAATTCCAAGAATCAAAATATCATTTCATATTTGTTCGTGGCCAATGATCTATCCTCCTCTGGCTTCTCCTACCCAGTTGCTTTTTAGAGCTCCCCTCGCTTTGAAAAACTCGAGAGCCCAGATCAGATCCTGTTTGGTCGGTTGATAGTGCCCACTATCAATGTTCACGTATCTGATCTTTCCGTTTTTTCCCAAAGAAAGATGGCCAGCACATTGAACACTGACACCGAAGCTTCTCGCATCTGTAATGAACCTGTCGTGGTTGAAGGAATCAGAGGGAGGATGCACATACAAAATACCACCAATGATAACGTAGAGAGCTTCTTCCATCTCATAGTTGTCTTTCTTTGAGTAGTAATGCTTCATATTGCACCCGCTTGGACGGACATAACCGTCAACTATCTACATGACCCACTTATGACCATCACTCTTATCTCTCCACTGCTAAATCTTGTTTTTTACTTCCTGCATGCTGAATCAAATTATATACCAAAAAGGAGTCAGTAAGTATTTATAATATACCTTCCAAACAATTTCTGATGCTATGATAAAAAAGAGATTTTAAACATATTTTACAAAAATGAAATTGGACATAGAATTAGTTGTACGATGCCATTAGTTTATTAACTGCAGGTGCTTTAAGTAATACGATTCTTCAAAAAATATGCATCTCGATCTGAAAAAAGTATTAGTTAGAAAGATGTCCAAAACCGTTATCGTCATAATAGGCATAATATTTATTCTATTTTCAACTAAATAGCCGTTTAATCCCTTGCAATGGAGTTTTTTCACTTGCTCGAGGTTCCCAATCTTATTATTTTAGATTGCGGAAAAATAAAAAGCACAACAAATATTCAAAGCTAAAAATAGCTGATTGCAAGTTCTTTTGTGTTAACTTTACTCTATCTAATTGAGATAAATACAAAAATTTGAATGAAACTTACGACGAACAGTTGTATGCCGTATTTCTTTACTATGCAAAATAAAGATTAAATCTACTGCCTAAATGGTCAAAGATAGCTAAATGGTCAGTTTTGGTTGCAATCTCAACCTAAATGTTATTAGTATCTACCAGGAGCTGTATTGCAAACGCAAATATGGAGGAGTTGTAGCCTAACTGGACTAAAACTTGTTAATAGTTGCCACTCAGCCCACCTAAGACTCAGGATTGAGGATTCTATATGATAAGTTTATATTGAATAGTTTATCATGAATCTTCAAACTAAGAGGGCTCACTCAAATCAGCAGCTCCAGGAAACTTGAAACATTTAATAGAATAATCATCCATAGAATATTAAAGACTCACAAGGTTCCCGAACTATTATATAAACTCAAACTCTCCGGAAGAGACTGCTGAGATTATTAAGAACTTTTGGAAATCATGAAAATGGCATCTTTTAGCGAGAATGAAACCAGAAAAGTAAAGTGACTGGATTGCAAAAAAATGCCAATCAGTAAAGCCAGATAGGCTGATTCATAGTGCTTGCTTAAAGCACATCTATATTTAAAAGAAAAAATACACTGAAAATGTAGCTTTGGATATTATGATAAATGATCACGCTTTGAGTGCCAGAGTGGCTGCATATACTCCGCTTTAGTAAGCTCCGTGGGCATAAGAATAGTCAGCTGGATGTGTACCTTCTCCGATGAACCAAATATTCTTAGTTCCTACGTTGAGGACGCTTCTCAGGGCGTTGAATGTGGTGTCGTCATAGCCTACCCTAACGTAGGAATAGCCTCCAAGTACGTTGGGATCATTGGTCCAGTTGGTCATGAAGACATTCGTAATAACAGGGACTGGGTTGACGTATCCATTCAAAAAATTTTGAAGGTTACCTTTGACCTGGTCTAAGGTCATGTTTGTAAGTTTCTTAACCGAATCTCCACCAATCCATATTATAAAAGTGTTGGGTATGCTGGGTACGACCCATGCTTCTCTGTAATAACAGGAGGGTTAAGTAGAAGGACACGTAAAAAGCAAGGTTCTTGTGTCAGAGGTCCAAAAGGCTTGGTTCACTGTAACGTACAGCTTCTAGAATTTGCCGAAACCTATTGCGTTGATAGCATCGACTTTGGAAGCTGGGAGACTGGGATTGAATTTTATGATGCTGGCGGTTGTCGGAGTCCCTGCAAGTCCTGCCTTCAAAATTCCAAGAGAGGGACTAAGCATAATTTTTTTAGTAGTGTATGGTGATTTGTCAGTAGTAACCAGAATGCTAATGCCGGAGTAATCAACATTGGTGACCTTTTCTCCAAGGTTGAGTGTGGCTTTGCATCCGTTGTTCCACAAATACTGGTGGAAGGCTGCAAAGGTGGGTAATACAGCATAATCTATATCGCCCTAGTAGTCAAATTCTGGTTGATATTCCCAAGTTGATAGGTCGGTGAGGTTCGCCCCATTTTAGACAGCCCAAATCTCAACCGCCATATTGAGTCTATCTCTGAGATATTGGGGTTTGTTAGTATTTTTGCTCCGAAATTGTGACAGGAGTGTTGCCACGCTGATATCCGGTGCTGCAGAGTTTGAAACCTGATACACCAATGATTCGAATTGGCTGTAGTAATCGTATGCAGTGTTCAGACTACTATCTGAGACCTAGCTTTTGTTGTACCACTCTGTGTAATTGCCGAACCAAGCCCGCATCTTAGGGAAAGAAGATGTTTTATTGGCCAGCAAATCAAGTGAGTTAGTTGAAGCCGGGTTGTGTATAAAGGCAGCTCCGAGGTCCTGCGGCACTCCTAGATATGTGAAGTTTGTGCACCTGCCTCCGATTCGGCTCTTGGCCTCAATCACCAAGATCTTGCTGGGAGCTACCCCAGCAGTAGTTAAAGTTCTGCAAGCGCCTAGACCTGCGTAGCCAGCTCCTACAATGATGTAATCGTAGTTGGATGGGAGTACTGTACTTTGAGCCAGGAGAAAAGTGGATAGGAATATGATAACAGCCTTCATATAAGTTTGATTATATAACAGCGCCTATCAACTTCTATTTAAAGGGTATCATTCCGTAGACAAGGTGAATTGCAGCCAAAATCACGCAGTTTAAGTGCACTGGACCGTCACTCTATTTCTCTCTCTTTTGGGCTCAACAAAAACATGTTGCCGCCGTTACACTTCACTATATTATTTGTACTATTTTCTAAAGTGCACTCCTAAAAACATAAAATTTAGGCCTGCATGCACTAAAATTGCAACAACGGAATAAAAACTGCACATTACCTATATTTCTTGCTTGAGATTCTCTATATTTATTTCTTTCTAAAACTCAACCCTCCAACAAATCAATTCCTTTTAAATTATTGGTTGAATTAGTTAGAAATGGAGTGTCCATAGCTTGTAGCAGCTTTCTAATACAAATAACTCTCTTTTATTTTTAACTCCCATATCTATCATAGGTCGAACACATTGGGGTGAATAGGCTAAGAAATAAGCTATCTAGGCGAGCGCCACTTCAACCCTTCTGTTTTACACCAAAAAACATCTCTATTTATAGTGTTGCATCGACCTAATTAGCATCTACCAACACCAGTCAAATCCGGACTACCCCATGAATAATTAAGGGATTAATGATTCTGTGTTGAAATGTGGTATGCTATTTGATTGTGTCATGAAACATGGCTGACCATTTATTGATTTTCAACTGAACCCTGCTGGGGCTACAAACCTCAATAACTGGCTTGAGTCATCATCTCAGCACTTTGGAAATACCCACTCAAAGAGCATGGGAGGCTCTACTATGACCATCTATCCTATTTTATACAAAATAACGACATGGCTTCAACAGAAACTAAGCCGAGTCAGTTACCATCTTTATAACTTCTACAACTATCATCATATTAAATCTGCAACTATCCAATCATAGGCAGCACACTTAACCTATAACTCCCTAAACCATCCCTCCATATACTCCAAGAAAAGTAGTCATGCTCTCTTTGTTCTATTATTTTTTTTATTAGCGAGATGATTGCAGGCATCATCACAAAATGCAATCTACAAAGAATCCATAGCGCTGGTAAACGCAAGAATATCTATCGAAAAGATTGGCATCTTTTGTCTTGTTAATAGTCGAATGATTTGAAAGTATTGACCACGATGTTGGTGACACAGTAATCTACTTCAGTGATTTTTCTGGGATAAAACTGATTCCTTTGTACTCTAATACCTATGGATTTACAGCCTTCGAAGTGGATAAAACTCAATCCAATAGGGTTGATACTTATTCAACTCAGCTTAATCATATTTGGGTTGGACTGCGGTAAAGCGGTCACTGATTATATTATTATGAAGAGCTTTAAAAATATAGTTAAACGATCACCGGAAGCAAAAGGAAACAACTCTGTCTACAACAACCAAGGTCTACCTTCTCAGAGAAGCAAGAACAACTCCCAAAACCTACTCAAAAAGTACAATCAAACCAACAATGAAATCTAAAAGATGACCAGCCGCAACAAATACCGCATTGTTACCGAACCCATGGACGACAATATGCAACAAATCACTAAGTCGTACTCCAAACTTGTCCGTTCCAAGCAGAGGGAAGTCAAATTCGATTCACAGCACACCAGCATCAAACTTAGGCAGAAAACCTTTTCCAATTAAAAACGCATAGATATCGAAACCACTTCCTGCTTGTTTTGCAGAGGGTAATACTGCTTTCACGCAGCTATCAGAACGAGCTCAAAGTGATCAACGAATAGATCAAACACATGATGAGCGAAAAGGATCGGTGGAAAAAGGGAGAACTTCTGCTCCAAGACTTCGAGAAACAGATGGACAGAAGGATAGAGGGAAATGATTCGAACCAGCTTTGGGCAACAGTTGAGATTGTTAAGCAGAATATCCTAGATTTGATGTCAGATATTGAGGCTTTGACTGACATAGAGTTCCCTAAAATACTTTCCTACAACGTATACCATTCCCAACATAGATTTTCAATACTTTGGCTCAACACTCACCCTTAGATGAGGAACTGGAAATCAAGGCACTTTTGACTCAACTCAGGGAGTAATCCGAGGTAAACCACAAATAACAAAGGGCAGAACCACCGCATGGGATTACGATCTAGACTAGCATAACGAATACATCCGAGTGGTAATGAGAAACCTCAAGTCCAACTTAGCGCACTACATCCGCTAGAACATTTAGCTGAAGACAAAAATTAGCCTACTCAAGAAAGAAGGCAGCCAATATGATGCAGACATTAGATTCACCGTCCTGTAGATTTTGAAAGGAGTAGCCAAGTGACGCAGAAATGGGCAAATTTTGGAGAGAAGTGATTTTTTTACTATCGGTGTTGCTATCAGTCAAATATCATCTTTTTTTCATAATTGGCAAAAGACAAATTGAGGGAACAGTTAAGAGTGAAGGGAGGAAGGGAGCTAGAAAGCCCCGGTAGCTCAGTTGGTTAGAGCGTTGGTCTTATGAGCCAACGGTCGCGGGTTCGATCCCCGCCTGGAGCATTTTTTACTTGGCCTATAATTCTTACCAAAAAAACGAAATCTTCATTTCTTTGTTTCGAACTGAGAAACTTGGCCAAAAAAACGTTATGCGCTATCTTTGAAGGATTTTGCAGTATGAAGAAATTTGAAGCTTTTTTGTTGGGTTAGAGTTCAAAGTTCCAGAGCTTTTACTAATCTAATTATGAAGCAAATGCATAAATGGAATTATTTATCACAAGACCCCAAAAGGTTTTACTTTGTAACTTCCTAAACCCATTCCTAGATCGATTGGCAAATTTCATTGGCACAAATGAGTAGAAAGTACCAAAAATAATAATCCAATCAAAATTTAGAAATAATAACAATAACCACAATTTAATAAGAACCCTCTCTGATGATTTTAAGTTGCAGATGCCGGCAAAAGTTATCCTTTCGCACGATAAATGTATGATTATTATACAATACGTAATATAATGTCAAGCGCAGCATTATTGGTAGATTGCCAAAAAATTATTAGTATAGATCTTACTATAAGGATTGGCTTGAAGATCGTAAAAAGCTGAGGAAAGATTGGTACAACTATCTCAAAGCCGCAGAGGAAAAGCTCAAAACTTTGCTCAAAGATCGAGATTGGACCATCAACTATCCCAACCTTCATCACCACATCACCCTCCATTAGCATAGTACTCTACAAATGACTCAGACTTCAATTATTTGGATGTTTCCACTTTTGTTGAGTTGCTCCTGCAGACGGAACTAGCCCAGCAAAAAAACATGCTTTTTGGTTATGCCGACCAGAGGGTCAAAGAATGGACAACACTAAAGAAATATATGGAAGGAAACTGTTTGAATTTACTGAGTTTGGCCAAATTTATCTAACAATCGCTAAGATTCGACTTGTAATAAGATTGTTATAAAGGCCAGGGATTAGCAAATCAGTCGAAAGCTATGATAATCAGCTAGCCACTCTCAAACGAAAAATCGATTTCAATAACAATACAATTTTCCAGCAAAAAGGGGCTTTAGTCAAGTAAAAATCGCTCTTGGGAATCTAAGATGAAGAGTAGAAGGAATTACCAATCTAAGTGCTGATCCAGAAGATAATTAAAAGAGGACCTCAGCAAATCAAACAGCTAGAAGCAATACTCAAAGGAAACTAGATCCAAAGATACTTAGAAGACTATAATATCATTAGCCATCAAAATTAGGTGGCCAACAAGCTGGAGGCTTTGTAGTATTTCATAAAAAACGGAGATTAGTTTTTGGAAGTATACAGAGACCCTTCTAAAAAGAATGAGTTTGAGAATGCGAGCAAATATAATTAGTTCTAAAACTGGAAAGGCTCAAACGAATGGTAGATAGTAATCTAAGGGCTGTAAAAGAAGTAGGAAAAGGCACTCGATAAGAGCACAGTCATCTAAAGCAGATAATTTAGGCAAAGACTACTTTATGATCTCAATCAGTTGGTCTACTTCTATAAAGGCATGAAGTATGAGCTAACTTAATCCAAAGGCATCGGAATTCAATCTTAGATTAGTAAGCACTCATCTATTGTCGAAGGAGATGCCAACAATGCGATCAACGATTTGGAAAATGTTATCGCTTTTTTGACCTCAAAGCGCTTAACTGCACCTTTAGAGCTAAAAAACTCAAAAAAAGCCTATCAAGTTTTAGTGGGCCATTTTTTAGGATACGAAGCAAATATAAAAACTATGTTGACGCAAATTAACAGCTATAATGAGCAGATAGCCGAATTGTAAATAAAGAGATCGCAGTAGGCAGAAAAACTAAACTGGCTGAGGAGTAAAGTGATTGGTTGTAAGTCGAAATGTGAGCAGCTGCTAACTGACTTAGTGAAAAAGTAAGTCCGCATTACAGGAGAAATAAACAAATTGTAGTGATCTAGCAAAACTTAAATTGCAAATAAGTGATATTAGTCTATCAAAGGCTCTCGCGTTGCTGCGAATTCATTTTTTTTGTAATAAGTTCGTCAATATCCTCTAAAGTCTATCCAGGAGTGTAGCCTTCACATACCAACTAAGGCAGTACTACTTGCTAAACTTCGTCATAAAGTTTGAGTTTTTACTAGACTTCTCGTTTTATTGCTTACATCGAATGTATCTCCTATTCAAGGTCTTTGTTCTGAGTTTAGATGGCTAGCAACTATTTTAGCTTGCGTCTCAGTCTATCTTTTTAAAGTCTACGAAGCTATTCTTCGTCCAACTACTGAAAAACTTTGATTTATCTTTGTAGCTGAATAAATTGTTCTTAAATGTCTTTCATTATCTCTTAAACATTTTCTTTCTCTCCCATTGATGTCAACAATCTTTCAGCTTCTTACAAATGCTCGTATTAAAGCTAAAATTTTCGCTTATTTTGCTACAGAAGTTATTGGTATGATGCACTATGCCTAGTGTGTTCAAAACTCTTGATCAAAGATTGTATCTTAGCCTTAGTTACTGTTACTTTGTCCACATTTGCTAAACGTTGGTTGACATTACTCATCTTCTCCTTTAAAACCTTCTTCTAGGCCTACTTCTTTAACAAAGGATCTTTAGGAAGAGTCTACTCGTTGAATATTTCACCTATTTATTAAGAACCATTCATCTACCTGTACATCCGAATCCCTTAATCAATACCTCTCCTGCGAAAAGACTAAAGTTCGTTGCATTAAAAAGGAGACTGTTCAATCTATCCGTTCAATAGCTGTTCTAGCCTCTTTTTGTGCTCTTAGGACAAATAATCACAATCCCTGTAGAGCTGACCTGCAGCTTAAAGCCTATTTCTTTCGATTAACCTATTACTCTGCTTTTTGACCATGTTGATTTCAGTCAGATATATTTCATCATCTTCCTATTCCTTCTATTGGTGCTCGAGCTTGTAGATGCGCATGGCTGATTTGTTCATTTCTTAAAGCTGATCGATTTCCTTCTTGGAGATCTTGCCAGCAAGAACTTCTGTGAGAAAGGCATTGCGTTTTTTAATTTCAACTGAAGTCATTGAATTCAAGAAAGATTAGTTTGCTTCTGATTCATTTTCAGCCTCTGTTTCACCATCTATAACTGCTTAAAGGTCGATCGATTACTCAGCTTTTTCGTCCTAGATTTGATGATCCAATTCGTTGATGTTGAATTTCATTTTTTAGTAGTCGTCTTCTGTGGGCTCCATGAAGAAGGTATTGAGATCAATTTTCTACAAGTCAGCTGCGTTATGTGGTGTCATTGCAATAACCCGATCATAATTTGAAGGAAAAGTTTCCATGTTTCTTGCCTCTACTTGACTTATAAATCGCTCTAAACTTCTTATTTCTTAGGCCCTCTCGATTTATTTTTCAGTTTTTCCATTCTTTTGACCGCTTTTTTTATTAGTAGACTAATTTGAAGGTTTTTCTTAACCTTTTTTACTATCGTTCCCGTTTTTTATTAGCTATGGTGATTGAGATTCTTGCTTACTCTATTTTTTCTCACCAGGTTTATTAACTTTGAATCCAGTGAAATTTATTTTAGGCTTTGGCTTTTCACTGTTTTTCTGTTATTCCTGCTTCGGCAGAGGGATCGGCACTTTCAAAGAATTCATCTTTTTCTTATTCTTCTCGGCAAAACCTTTCGACAAGTTAAGCAACTCTTCTGCTTTTTCTTCCTTTTCCTGAGGCTGTTCTATCTTTTTTTCTGAATTTTAAATTGCCCTATCCTTCTTCTTTTAAAATGGCTTGTAAGGCTTTTGTTATTCCTTTTTAATGCCTTTTTACTCGATAACTTAGAGTTTCGTAGTTTTAACTAGGTGTTTGAATTTCGGATCCTTGTCTTTCTCAGAAACGTATTTCTTAAACTAATCTGGCTTCTAATGGATAGAGCTAACGCCAGCTGAAAATGTCTCTGAAAACTTAGACGACTCAAGCTCGAGCTTATTATCACTGTCCAGTGTACGTTTAGTTTGCTGTGTTTTGGCTGAATCTGGTCTACGAGGTTTCATAACTATTTAGAATTCAATGATTTAAAATTATTAAACTCAGTTTTCAGCGATCCAAATTAAAAAACCGGCTAATCCTAAGAAAAAACTCAGAATGAAAAGACTATGAATACAATTTATTGTCTCTGTATATTGATTCATCCTTATTTTTAAATTTTCATGAAGAGTATTCTATCAAGGCGTTTTTCACATTCTCTCTTACCTCATTCTTTTCTCTGGAGAAAGCATCAAATTTTGATACTTTTTCTCAGCTGCAAAGTACTTTTCTTTATAAAACTATGCTTCTTTTCTTGCCTGCTCATAACTATGCTTCAACTTTCCTTCCATGTCTTTCCACATTGAAAATGTGAGATAGTTGATTGTTTATTGCCCAAATTAATTATCTCTACTAACTTTCATTCTTCTGAGCTCTTACTCATGGGCAGCTTTTTCATTTTGCAGGGAATGTTTCAATACTTCGTTTTATCTCCTATACTTCAGGATCTAATCCTTCAAGTGCTCAATCGTAGTTTTGAGGTTTGAAAGCTAAAGGTCGTGGTTGGCCTCAACTTCGTGTAAAATCTTTAATCTGACTGAATCATGATCCATCAGCGGCACAATTTTATTTTACAGCTTTAAATTCTTTTTCTTGTATTCTTCAAGTTCTTGCTCTAACCCTTGCAATACAAGCAAATACCTGTTCTAAACGCTTTCCTTTTCCATATGTTCATCGTCAAGTTTGCGCTTTAGTATCCTGATTTGATTCTTCAGGTCCTAGATTTCTGTCTTCTGGGTGGAGATGATTTGGCGGAAGGTATTAATATCGCCTGGGTAATGAAAGTGTTACTGTTGAGGCAGTCGATATTGGTATTCTGTTCTTGGATTTTGTTTTTTCTTTTTTCGTTTTATCTGAAGAGGCGCTATAATTCAAGGGAGTTCATGAATATAAAATAATAATCGTTAGGGTAGTGGTAATTGATAGTCTTGAATATATTGCGATTATTTAATTATAATATTTATATCCACACATGGGAGCAAACAAGACTCTTCTTATGAAGAAAAGGCTTGCCAAGAAACAAAGGCAAAACAGACCTCTTCCCAACTGGTTCAGATACAAAACTGATAACAAGATCAGGTACAACGCCAAGAGAAGACATTGGAGAAGAACAAAACTAAAAATCTATTGATCTCGTATTTAAAAATTATTCGCATTCCATCTTATCACTCAAATATTCTTCACAATTCGCTCCTTTTAGTTTGCAGCTACCTTCCTCAAGAAAGCTCAATTATCAAGAAGGTGCTGTATTTTTTGCAAGATGTTTTTGTTTTTCCCGGGAAGAGAAAGTTTATCAAATGCTCAAAATACAAGGTGTTTGTGTATTTTGAAAAATCTTGTGTTGATAGGTTAATATTGATAATTTTTATTAATAATGGGGCCTAAGAAAAAGGTCCAGGACGATGATGACTCAACAGAAAAGCTGTTGAGAATCTATAGAAAAAAGTGCGAAGAGCTTGCAGTCACTCCTTCCAAACTTTTTAGATCCAAGATAGAGGAAGCACTCTAAGGAGACACTCCTCATCTGAAAAAGGTAACTTCCTTCTCATTTAGCTGATGTTTTGGTAAGAAGTGGGGATGCTAGGAACCCAAGCCATCTTTGAAACTTTTTGTGAACAAGGAGGTTATAAGCATCTATAGGTGGTTATTCTTTCCAACTTGAAGACTTACGATGAAGGCTTGAAGTCTTTGTGTAAATATATGGAAACGGCAAAAACCATAAAAGAACTCGAGCTAGAGATCAATCAAATCACACCAAAAGGATGTGAATACCTAGGCAATGCTTTAAGTCCCAGAAATTTAGTGCCTACAATCAAACTCAACCTCAGTTACAATAAATTTGGATCTTAAGGATTAAAATACTTAGCTCGAGGGCTTTCTTAAAATGGAACTTTGTAACAGCTAATACTGAACTGCTGCGACATTGATTACTAAGGGGCTAATTATTTGCAGGAAATACTTTCATATCACGACAGCAAAATCTAACATTTATCACTTATTGGAAATCAACTCAGAAACGAAGGAATCTATCAACTTTTTAGAGCTCTTTAGGCTAACGAAGCTTTAAGTGAATTGTATATTGGAAACAACCAGTTTGGAGAATCGGAGGAAATCCCAGTTATTGAAAAGATAGAAGAAGTGCTTCGCAAGAATTCTACTCTAATTTACATAAATATGGATGGTAACGGAATTTACAATGCATCAGCTATGAAGTTTATTACTTTGATGAAAGAAGGAAATCCATTACTTTTGATCGAATTCGGAGTGCTTGCCAATAAATAGGTGATGGATGACTTCAAAAAGCTGCTGAAAAAGAGGAAGAAGAAAAAGAAAAAGAAAAAAAAGAAGAAAGGAGGCAAAAAGAAGAAGAAATGATTTTTAGTATCATTATAAGATAATTCATCGTTATCATCAATAATAACTAAGAGCCCTTTATTCTACTGCTTTACAGCATTATCCACAAGGTTTCGTATCCATTTATATCGTTTGATGTTATTTGTTTACCTATTGTGAGAAAATCTGCCTTTCATGTTTCCTCAAATACTCTTCTTATCTTTTCTTTGCCTAAATCTGATTACTTAGAACAGAAGCATAAGATTTGATATTCTTTAGTGATTTTTGTGCCAAAAACTATGCTTATTTCTTCGCGTTCATAAGTTCTTCCTTTCTGCTTCTCTATTGCAGTTCTCTTTACTCTATTCTCGCGAGTTTTCTCTCGGTCTAAAGCAACTTCATTTCTTCGAATAACTCAGGATTAATTTGCTTGCTGGGCTTTGATTGAATAAACTCTGTGTACTTAAGGAAATCTTTCTCGTAATTCGCCAAAGATTGTTTATCAACCTGAACTTCCATCACTTTGGCTTGCTATTTTCTCACATTCTCCTGCTTGATTTGTTTCTTAAGCTACTATCTGTACTTTTTATACTATTGTTTATTATTATGATCTGGTATGATGCACTGGTCAGGTTCAGTCAAATTTCTTTATTTCTTTCGTGATTATTTCAGTAGTGTTTGTTATTTGTATTGTTGCTACAGTTCTTAGCGATATTTTTTCTGCCTTTAGGTTGCTTAGTTCTGTAAAGATTCTTACCCTTTGATTGCTTTTAGTTCTAGTTAGCAGGCTGTTTTCATTATTAGCTGGTCTTGACTCTTCTAAAACTACTATCTCTTTCGCCGTTCCTGGATGACCTTTTGATTATAAGTTGAGCTTTACTTAAGAAGCTTGGCTGCATACTATTGATGCTTAGATTGGTTCAGTTGTATCTTTTAAAACCCTTTCTGAACTTAAATTAGCTCCTACTTTTACTTTTTCGCTTTTTATTTCTTTTAAGTGATGATCTTGGTATTCACACAGTCCAGACAGATAGGCTTTTTCTTTTACATATTTGCTTTCTTAAAGTTGAGGTTTCCAGTCAGTTCATTACTTGTTCTCAAGGAAAAGTTCACTTGAGAATTGGTCTAGCTTAGATTTTTATTTCGGATATTATTGAACTCACGAACTCTGCTTTCCTTCATCTGCTAAATTTATTTATCAATTATTATATCTTATTGGTCGTTTTCAACAATAGCTCCCACAGAATTTTAGCAATAAACACCAAATAAAATTATGTCACATATATTCCCAGATATGAAGGTTTGTTTAGCTGATCCGCAATAGTATAGTGGCTATTATCCCTGCCTGTCACGCAGGAGACCCGAGTTCAATTCTCGGTTGCGGAGGTTTTTTATTTTTCTCATACTTTTTCAGCAATTCAAAAAGACAAAGTAAGGAACTTTCAAGTAATAAGCTATTTAATTGGATTGACTAATCAATTACAGCCATAGTTAAAATAAAATCATTGCTTTCTATGTTGCTTTGTAGTAAATTCCTCCTCCTTTTTGACCTTTTTTCCATCCTATTTCTGTGAGGGTTTGATTTAGATTGTGGCTAAATCAACTATATGATAAGCTACCTAAGGATGCTTCAACCGCATATGCTGTGCTACAGATCCCTAAGTCCCATAAGACTTCTCACAATTCGTCACCGGACATACATATTTTCGCTAGATCTAATTCGCACATCTTCTGATTCGCTTCTTTTTCTACTCAGCTGAATCTTTCTCCTCTCCCTAAAGGTTTTATATCAATTAGTTTAAGTCATCTTTCTCTTTCTGGGCAGCTTTTAGTTGGGCAGCTAAGACTGCGTTTGCGTAATGGAGTTTATTCGCTTCTTTCTCGTAGAAAAAAGCAGCGTTTTGCATGTTGCCTTGGAATTTTTAGATGGAGATAGGCTAATTTTTGGCTAGTTCGTCATTGTACCATTCTGGATAGCCCTAGAAGTGATATTTCTGTCCTTGAAACAAACTTTTCTCTACGTCTTGTCTTGTGATATTTTCCATCAGCTTTTTCTATTCACTTATACAATATAGTCCAAATATTTATTCAGTTAACAAAGAGATATCGATTACCAAGCATTTTCAGCATCGTTGGCACTTGATTTGAGGACATGTAGAAAATTATTAGTTATTGTGAATCGCTAACATCTTCATACTATTTAAGATGGTATTCTAAAGTTAAAAGACTTTTTTTTTGCAAATTTATAACTGCTATTTCTCGAAGACCAAAGAAGAATCTTCAGTTTTATTAAGTTATAGAATCATAAAATTTAAAATAAGATTTTTTTCTAACTCTATAATTTAAAATCGATTCTATGAGCTTTTCAAAAAGCAATAAGCTTGAGACCACCTCTCGGAAATCCACAGAATAGGACAGTGGTTCCGACAAAGACGAAGAGTTTTTTCACATTAAAACCAATCCACAGAAGCATAAGACTTAGCTATGCAAAACATTCTCGGAACTAGGATACTGTCCCTATCAGTTTAAGTGCAGGTTTGCTCATGGGAAACATGAACTCGTCAGAAATTCAGGGAAAGGGTCTTCTAAAAACAGAAGGTGCAATGGGTTTTGGAAAAATGGAAGCTGCCCCTACGGAAGCAGATGCCAGTTCGGCCACGCCTAAACAAACTGGGAAGATGGAGCGATTCTGCTGGGATTATAAGCTGTCTGCAGCAACGAGGGGTTCTAGTTTTCAAAATTGCTCAAGATAATGCTTTGAATTGATATTTATTTGACTTTCGAATTCTAATTTTCTCTTCCAAATAAGTTAAATAAAAAATTGGCTAACCAAACACCAAAATCAGTTTATTTGCCCAAATTTTGCACAATAACTCTACTTCATGTTTTTTATATCTTCAGGGAATCTTCTTCTATTTGGTTGTTTTATGATAAAAACAGAAAGTCATAGAAAAAATGATAAAAAGGCATCGAAAAACAGCTCACTTAAGCAAATATCAAGATTTATTGATTTTACTTTCAATTAAGAGTTTATTATATCTTTTAGCTTCTTAATTTTGCATCGACTATGCGAATCTCTTAGACTTTCTACACAAAAAAACAGTCAAAATTTAGACCAGAATGCAGATTTATGCCTAAATGAAATAAAAATCTCCATTAAAATCTTGATAAATTAGGCATATTATGGAATCTTGCGATTATTTATCCTTTGTCAAAAAACCTGCTTCTTAAAATTTACAGTAACTGTCAGAAAATATCGAAATGTCTGTCTGTTTTTTCTTACCTTTTAAGTGATAGCGCAAAATTCCTTTGATTACATAAATGCTGAATATTTCAAGCAAAGCATACAAAATTTTTATCTCATATATTTTGGAGAGTGGAATGTTATCTTCAGTAACACTGGATTATCATACCCAAAAGAGAATGAAAAAGTGTAACTAGAAGCTTTTATAACGATTACTTCACCTCAAAGCCTGTAACTCGTAGGGCTATTATGGAAAGTCTAGGTTTTATAATAATCTAAATTCTAAAAGAAAAGGCTTTATAAAACAGAAAATGGTTTATTAAGTTTTTCAGCAATAAAGGAAATCGTCTTGATAACATTTGGTTGATTTATCGCTCAATAGAATAAAGAAGAAATGTAGAGGAAAAAGGAATAGAAATAGTTCTTCTAAACCTTTCCTGAAGCAAATTTTTTTGCATGCATAATTCTTTGATTTAATACCCCAATTCTCAATTACTCATTTATTACTTATGTTTTATTATTGCCTATTCATAATATACTAATAATATTGACTGTATTGTCCTTTCTCTCATGATGACAGTCACAACATCAGCCTAACGACTTAACTCTATTGTAAATCAATAAGACTCAAAGTGGTCACTATACTGGCAGAATCTCAAGCAGTCAATTTCAGGAACTGAGGAATAAAAGTAGGCCATTCTCAGGAGAAGAGTTCTCAAGTTTTTTAAAGACTTCAAGTTGGCCTAAAACACAACTTACAACTAGCGCAGAGATCTAAATGCCAAAGGCAACATTCCTTTTAACTTCTGCCCAAATATTCTCGTGCTTTACGGAATTGACTATCTGTCCAATTAAAGGATTAGCGCTTACTTTACTCCCTTTAAATGCAAGATCCAGAATATCGACTATTCACATAGTTTGATCATTTTTACCGGAGGAGCTGAGTATCTTTTCCAGGCACTCTTCAACAATCTTATTCAAAAGCCTGACAGCCTCTAATAATTGTACAATTATTTCGTACAAAACAAAAACTAGCTGGCAACTTGGCGAGAAGTTAGAGGATATCAATAATTTTGCTTCTAGAGAAAGCTTTGGGTAAGATTTGCGATTGCTGAGTAGCTAAACTACGCTTCTGAAAACGATTAGCGCAGAAACATTAGTGTATATGAAGCAGCAAAATCTGATTTTTTCAAAAAGATCGAAAGCAGCTTACTAAAAAAGAATATAAATAAAACTTTCCAAAAAAAGAAAACCCAGAAGCAGCCTATATGTTGCTGTGAAAAGAATCTGGATAAGCTGATCGGAATGATTAAGTGCTGTAATCATAACAATAAAAGAAATTTCGATGAAAAATCAAGAGAAATGTCAAGGCAAAGATCCAGGTCAGGTTTCAGGTAAATATCAAGAGATCATCATAACAGGAACAGAAAAGGAGGTAAAA
>Ga0316217_10002187_pt1 | contig 23969 bp, 11 predicted proteins | sample 1anoAmetaG_FD_203633 | JGI IMG/M metagenome (GOLD analysis project Ga0316217, IMG submission 203633) | Freshwater microbial communities from Trout Bog Lake, Wisconsin, USA - 1anoA | ecosystem: Environmental > Aquatic > Freshwater > Lake > Hypolimnion/Profundal zone | place: USA: Wisconsin...
CCACGGCCTGACAATTGCAGCGCGGTATTGTTCACCGCGTGCACCCGCAGGCCGGATAAATCAGCGACTACAACATAATCAGAATTGCGGCGCGGCGTATTTCATTCCGTGGGCGTCGGCCACGGCCCGGTGCGTCACGTGGCCACCCATCACGTTGATGCCGCCCAGCAGCGCCGGCTGGCGCTGGCAGGCCTCGGCCAGGCTGTGATCGGCGAGGATTTCGATGAACCGATGCGTAGCATTGGTCAGCGCCTGCGTGGCGGTGCGCGAGTAGGCACCGGGCATGTTGGCCACGCAATAATGCGTGACGCCCTCCTCGACGAACACGGGGTTTTCGTGGGTGGTCGGGCGGGATGTCTCGGCGCAGCCGCCCTGGTCAATGGCAATGTCGACCAGCACGCTGCCAGGGCGCATCAGTTTGAGCATGTCGCGGCGGATCAGTTTGGGCGCCTTGGCGCCCGGCACGAGCACGGCGCCAATGAGCAAGTCCGTGTTGGGCAGCATTTGCAGCACATGCGATTCGTCGGAGTACAGCGTGTGGGCCGTGCTGAGCGTGATATCGAGATACCGCATCCGCTCGATGTCCACTTCCAGAATCGTGACGTCGGCACCGAGGCCGGTGGCCATGCGGGCGGCGTTGATGCCGGCTGAGCCGCCGCCGAGCACCATGACCTTGCCGGCCAGCACGCCGGGGACGCCGCCCAGCAGCGTGCCGCTGCCGCCGTAATGCTTGGCCAGATAGTAGCCGCCCACCAGCACGCTCATGCGCCCGGCGATTTCGCTCATGGGTTCCAGCAGCGGCAGACGGCGATTCACTTCAATGGTTTCATAGGCGATGCCGGTCACGCCGGACTTCGCCAGCGTCTCGGTCAGCGTTTTATCCGCCGCGAGATGCAGATAGGTGAACAGCAACTGGCCGGGGCGCAGCATCGCCACTTCAACCGGCTGCGGCTCCTTGACTTTGACGATCAGCTCCGCGCGCCCGAAAATTTCCGGCGCCGCGTCCAGGAGGGTGGCGCCCGCACGCTCATATTCGTCATCGCCGAAGCCGGAGCCGATGCCGGCGCCGCGCTGAACGAGGACTTGATGGCCGTGTTTGATGAGTTGATAGGCCGCCGAGGGCACCAAGGCGACGCGATACTCCTGTTTTTTGATTTCTTTGGGAACGCCGATGATCATGTTTTTTATTTGGTTGAGGGTTGAGGGCTGAGGGTTGAGAGTGAAAGCACGCCGCGTGAGGGCACGCGGCCTACAGGTAATGCCTTTCGGAAATCCCGAGTTTGAATCCCAAAGGGATTCCATCGTCCAGCCCAGCTACCCTGGCCAAATGCCCCAACCATAACCTACCCCAACAGGGTTGCATCTTCCCGGTGGTTTTCGGCCAATTTGAATTTCCGAAAGGCATTAGGGTTAGAGATTTGTTTCCAGGCGCGAGTTTTTGGGTCGGAACAGCGGCAGCGCAATCTGCCAGCGGATGCCCGCCAGCCGGAGCAACAGCGTGGCGAGGACGCCGAGGATGGAATTCCATTTGGCGCTGGCGGAGTAATGGTTCAACAAGACGAAGGCCGACGCCCCGCCAAAGGCAGCGGTGGCATAGAGATAGATATGCCGGCGGAACACAAGCGGTATCTCGCCGATGAGCAGGTCGCGCAGGATGCCGCCGGCCACCCCGGTCGTGACGCCCATCATCACCGCGATGGAGGGCTGGACGTGAAACGCCAGCCCCTTGCGTGTACCGATCATCGTGAACAGCGCCAGCACAAAGGCGTCGGCCACCATCAGCACGGTGGTGGGCAGTTCGTGATACCGGACCAGGTAGAAGGTCACCACGGCGGTCGCGGTGGCGTTGAGCACGAAACTCTGGTCCGCGGTCCAAAACACCGGCAAATCTCCCAGCAAAACATCGCGGACGGTGCCGCCGCCCAGCGCCGTCACGAGCGCGAGCACCAGCACGCCGAACAGGTCCACCTGCTTGCCGCGCGCCGCCAGGACGCCGGTGATGGCGGCGACCGTGACCCCAAAATGTTCAAGGAAGTACTGCACAGTCAATTCACCAAGCCGCTCATACTCGTCGGCAGCGGCCGTTGATGTGAAGGCGGCTGCGGACAGGAATGTCCGCGCTCCACAAATTGAAGGCACGCCTTAGTCATAATGAAATTGCGCGGTGGCCAGGCAGTCGCGGTCGGCGATCAGCCGCACCCAATAGGCGGAAAAGGCGTCCGGAAAATGGTGTTGCACCGTCTGCCCGGGAGCGACCGAAAATTCCCGGTACGCGACCCATTTGCCCGCGCCAGTAATGTCCACCTGCACCTGGAATGAAACCGGCGTGGCGGAATCATGCGCGAGCCTCAGGTCTTTGTGGTCATAGCCGGTCATGAGGTAGGGATCGGAAGGCTGCCCGGACTTGACCGCGGTGTTTTGCCACGGTCCGCCGAAGCCGCGCGGCTTGCCCAACTGCCAGAGATCGTCCACCGCGCCGACCCAGAGTGCGCACAGGCCGTCAGCGGAACGGATGATATGTTCGCCGGTGGCGGTGGCGGCAACCCCGCTTAGAACCAGCAGGCCGCGGTAACTCGCGTAGTCTTTAATGCGCCGGTTATGCGTGGCAATGGGCCGAATTTTGCCAAAACCGCCCGCGCTTTCGGCGGGCAGCTCGTAGAAGGTGCCAAAGGCGTTGAACAAATCGCGTTCGGTGACTACTTCGCGGCAAACCCGCTCATCATCGCCCGCGCCGGGTAGAGCAAACAGGGGGTCGCCCATGGGCAACCGCCAGCAATGCTGATTTTCGACACAAATCACCGAGGCGTCGTCCACGGTCAGGAAATCGCGCGGGATGGCGAGATTGGTTTTGGCCCAAGCCACGCTGACGGGATCGTTCGTCTGGCGCAGCTTTAAAGCACCGTCGAGTTCGTAGCAGAACGAGGTTCCATCGGCGGCAATGCATTGCAAGGTGCGGGCATTCCCGCCGCGCTGGTGAAGCCGGCCGCCGCTAAAATTGGTTTCCTCGGGCCGGACGAGGCCGGCGAACATATCCGCCGGCGCCGCACCGCGAGTATCGGCCTGATGATAATTGAAAAACGCCGTAACATTGGAACAATCACAACTGGTCTTCAGGCGCACCCAAGCGCCAGCTTCCGCGGCTTTGAATTCAGTCCAAGTCGCGCCGTGCGCCGGCACCGCGAGGTCGCGCAGCTTTTTCCAGTCCCCATTGCCTCGAGCGTCCACTTCGAGCGTAAAGGTAACCGGCTGGGGCTGGTCGTGCGCCAGAAAAAGCGTGCGATAAGCATAGCCGGAGAAAAGAAACGCATCGGAGGCCGCGCCCGCCCTGACCGCATCATCGAGCCAGACTGCACCGCGGCCCAGCGCCGGACCGAAGCTGTCCAATTGCTTCGGGTGCAGAAATTGCAGGTTGGACTGGGATTGCCCCGCCTGCGCGAGCCGGCCTTTCATCTGCCGTTTAACCTCAATTTTCGTCGCGTCGTCGCAGCCAATCACAATGCGGTCCTGCCAGCGGCAGAAATCGCCGATGATCTTCAAGTAGGCGGAGCGGGGCGCGATGCCGGCGGAGTTGGCGACGCAAAATGTCTTTGGGAAGTGCCAGAACGCGCCGTGCATGGTCATGAGCAAATCCTGCTCCCCGACGTCACGGATGCGCGGCCATTCCGTGTACCAGCCGTGCGCACCGTCATAGGCATGATCCGGCTTGGGCAGCCGGTAGGCCTGCCAGGTTCCGTGGTCGAGACACATCAGAATCAGCGAGCGCTCATCCCAGCCCAAGCTCCAGATGGGATCGGTGTCGGGATGTTCGCCGCCATAAATCCCGTTGGGCCCGGTGACCTCGGTGAATTGGTTGCGCCGGATCAGCTGCCAGTCCTCGCCAGGCTGGCGCCACTCCGCCAGCGCACCGCTGAGGGTGGCCGGGTTGGTTTCCGCCGCCTGGCCATGTTCACCGTTTTGCGCATAAATCACGCGGCCCTGCCCGGAATAAAGTCCCTTGCCGTGATAGCCAGGCAACTTGGAAGCCACCGTCGGGGAATTGGTTTCGGCGGATTGTCCCGGAGGGAGGCGGTTGCCATCCTGGATGAGGCCGGTGACGGTGAGCGAACGCACATCCACCTCGTAAAGCCCTTCCTCCATGGTGGCAAAATAGACCTTATGTTCCGGGTCGGCCAGGTGCCGCGCATTGGCAGTGAGCCGGCCCGGCATCAGTTTCGGAGGAATAACGCGAACGTTTCGGTTGGCGTCAATAAAATATGGACCGATGATCAATTGTCGCGACTCGCGATGAAGCATCCGGTTGGCGGGGGTGCCACCGACGCTTTCCGCGCGGATGACTCGCTCCAAGCCGGGAGTGATTTCATACAGCTTGTCCGTGGACCCCAGCGGCCGGTGCGGCCCATAGGTGATGACCCAGAGGCGGTCCGCCCACGGCACCACCGCGCCGGTGCCGCATTCGCCTTCGTCGTTGAACATGGCAAGTTGCGGATAAATGCCGGAGATAGCCAGCGGGCGCTGCGCGCACGCCGCTTGCACGGCAAACAAGACGAGCAAACTTAAAAGACGCGATGAATATGGCATAGGACTCAAGTTACAGCACCTCGGCACGCACCTCGCCGGCGCGCAGACCGAGATTGCCGTAGCGATGATAGTCGGTGCTGATGCTCTGCTCACGTAAATACCAGAGCATTTCCAAACGGCCCACGCCGGAAACCGGCGGGCTGACAACGCAGCCGCCGGCCTCGCCACCGGCGCGGAGCACCTCCAGCGGCACCCGGTCCGGGGCGGCATAACGCACCCGGGCGGTTTGCCCGCCGCGGATGCCAGCCGCCAGTTGCGCATCGGTTTGCTCGATGAACTCAATGGCGCCGGCCCAGGATTCGGTGAGTTCTTCGAGGAGGGCCGCCGGTGAATTGAGTTGAGCCGGCGCTCCGGGAGGGACGCTCACCGTCACGCGGCAGCCGGCGAGATGTGCGGCGCAGGCGCGCACAAACACGTCAAACGCGCTGTCGGCGGGATGGATTCGGAGCCACACATTTTCAAACGGCTGATAGCGGCGCACATTGTCCTGGCCCACGAGCTTGAAATGATCGTGTTCCTGGCCGAACTCTTCCCGCTGCGCGGATTCGCAGCCCACGATGGCAGTGATGATCCGCTCGGCATCGGGATTTTTCTTGGCCAGCAGGCCGCCGCACAGAGCCACGAGGGAAGGCTTCGCCGGCTTGCTGGATTTCTTCCCCAGCGGCGCGTCGGAAAACTCCATGAACTGCGCCACATAGTTCGGTCCGCCCGCCTTCATGCCCGCGCCAAACACGGATTTGCCCCGGCCGCCAAACGGCTGGCGCAACACCACGGCGCCGGTGGTGACGCGGTTGACGTAGAGATTGCCGGCGTGGATATGTTCGCGCCAGTATTCCCATTCGCGCTCGTCGAGGCTTTCCAGCCCGCTGGTGAGGCCGAAACCAGTCTGGTTCACCAGCGCCACCGCCTCGCTCAATTTCTCGAAGCGCATCACGGCGAGCACGGGGCCAAAAAACTCCGTCAGGTGCATGTAGCTGCCGGACTGCACGCCGTACTTGATGCCGGGCGTCCACAGATTCGGATTGCCGGCCATTGGCTTGGGCGGCAGCGCCCATTCCTCGCCTGCATCCAGGGTTTTCAGCGCCCGCTCCAAATCCCCGCTCGGCGGCCGGATGAGCGGCCCCATTTTCGTGTCCAGCTCCCAAGCCGAACCCACTTTCAAGCTGGCCACCGCCTCGCACAAGCCGCGCCGAAATTCCGCGTCATCATAAACCTCGGCCTGCAACAGCAACAGCGACGTGGCGGAACATTTCTGGCCCGCGTGGCTGAAAGCCGAGTGCATAATATGCTTGATGGCTTGATCGCGATCGGAAACGGCGGTCACAATCGTCGCATCTTTGCCGCCGGTCTCCGCGAACAAATGCAAACGGGGATGATCCCGCAGCATGGTGAGGGCGGTTTCGGTGCCGCCGGTAAGAATCACCGCGCCGACTTTCGGATGGTTGATAAGCTGCCGGCCTTCGCCACTGCCAGCGCAAGGCACAAATTGCAGCACGTTTTTGGACACGCCTGCGCGCCAGAAACATTGGCACAATTCCCAAGCCACCAGCACCGTATCCGAAGCGGGCTTAAGAATGACCGTGTTGCCCGCCGCCAGCGCCGCCGCCACCCCGCCGCAGGGGATGGCAATCGGAAAATTCCAGGGCGACACCACCACCACCACTCCCCTGCCCCGGGCCTTGAGGGAAGGCAGCTCGTGCCACCACCGCGCGTTATCGCGATAGAATTCCAGAAAATCAATCGCCTCGGAAACTTCCGGGTCGGACTCCGACAGCGTCTTGCCGCCATCGGCCAGGGCCGCGCCCATCAAATCGCCGCGCGCCGCGCGCAATTCCTGCGCGACGCGCCCCAGGACTTCCGAACGCGCCGCCGGGGCTAATTTGCGCCAGCCATCCACGTCGGCGGCGGCGAGGTCCACGGCGCGAACCACGTCGGATTCGTTTGCCTGGCGGTATCGCCCCACGACTACGCCGGGACGGGACGGGTCGAGGCACTCGCGGGTCGCGCGGCCTTCAAGGATTTCCCCGCCGCCGATTACCAACGGGATTTGCGCTGCCTGGGCGCCGCAGCGCGACTGCCATCGGGCGATGATTTGCTGCGCCCACTCTCCGTTCCGCGGCAGCGCAAAATCGGTGTCCGGCTCGCTGTCCAACTGCTGCCAGCCGCGCGCGACGGCGTTAACCCGCGCTGGCGGCGACTGGCGATTCTGCGTCCGACGCGGCGCAGTATCCGTCATGGCGATGGCGGCAAACGAATCGAGAAAGCCCTGCTCCAGCCGGTCCCACTCCGGGGTGCCAACTTTGATCTTGAACGCGTGGCGCAGAAAATTTTCCGGCCCGGTGTTCTCATCGAGACGGCGGATGAGATAGCCGATGGCATTGATGAAATGCTCCTTCTTGCAGGCGGGCGCGTACAGCAACAGGTTGCGCGACAGCTCGAACAGCGCGCGGCGCTGGTGGTTGGCCATGCCCTCGAGCATTTCGAACTGCACCCGGTCCAGTGCGCCGCGTTCCTGCGCGAGGACCAGGCCGTAGGAGAGATCGAACAAGTTATGCGAAGCCACCCCGACATCTATCGCCGCGAGATTTTCCGGCTGCAACAGCTCGTGGACCATGCGCTTGTAGTTCGCATCGGTCTCCAGCTTGGTGTGATAAGGCGCCTGCGGCCAGCCGCGCACCGAGGACTCGGCGCGCTCGCTTTCCATATTCGCGCCTTTGACCAGGCGGATGGTGATGCGCCCGCCGCCGCCGGCAACGCGCCGGCGCGCCCAAGATTGGAGGTAGAGCATCGTCTCAAACGAGTCGGGGATGTAGGCTTGCAAGGCGATACCGGCGCGGACGTGCCCGAGGCCGGGCCGGTCCAAGGTGCGCATGAACGTCTCGGCGGTCAGTTCCTTGTCGCGGTATTCCTCCATGTCGAGATAGACAAATTTGGGAATGACCTGGCCGTCTGGCCGGGTGAACCGTGCGCCGTCGGCGGCGCGGATCAGTTTTTCAAGCCGGTCGCACAACACGGACACGGTGTGTTCCCGCGCCAGCGCGGAAATCTGCGAATAGAGCGTGGAAATCTTGATGGAAACCACTTCCGTCTCCGGCCACTGAAGTCCTTGGAGGTACTGCTCCAGGCGCTTTTCCGCCTCCTCCTCGCTCAAGATCGCTTCGCCGAGAAAATTCAGGTTCATGCGCACGCCTTCCCGCGCGCGCCCGGCCAGGTGCTGAACCAGCAGGTTCTTTTCGCCGGGCAGAATCACATTGGCAGTTTCCTTCTGCATGTGCTCCTTGACGAGCGGCAGCGCCACCCCGGGCAGGTAGCTGCCAAAAGACTGAAAACCCTTCATCAGCGTGCGATCCACGGGGCCGAAAAAGCGCGGCACGCCCTGCACGTCAAGAATATGGATGAGATGCTCGACAGCGCGATGCGGATCGTTGGTGCGAAACGCCTGATCGGTCATCTGCGCGAGCGTGGCCTTGTCGGACGGGGTCTGGAGCATCCGGTCCAGTTCGGACTGCTGCCGTCGCTCCGGCGCGGTCTGGAGTTCCGTGGCGCGTTCTTGTAAGCGGCGCGCAAGGAACAGCGCTTTCTGCACGGCCAGGGGGCGCGGCGACTGGGCGTCGGACTGGAAATCGGCAAGGGTCTGATCAAGTAATGAGGGATTCATGGAACTCATGTTGAAGCATGGATTGAAAGCACGTTTCCCGTTCCGGAGCGCGGCTTTGTGAGCCGCAGCCACTGACAAACTTCACAGCGCGTGCGGTTTGGCGCAGGCGACTCTCGCTGATGAAATTGCCGTGGGTCACTGACCCGCGCTCCGTCAACAGGTTTAAAACAAAACATGGCGAATTCTCGGACAATTTTCATTGCGCGCTAAACTCCAGCGTCCAGTGAACCGCGCGGCTCTCCTTCGCAGCGATGCCGACACGGCACCAGCCATCCTCGCCAGCAACCGCGGGCTTGGACATGATGGCAACCCCGGCGGCCTGGTCTTTGGCGGAAACCGTGGCGTTGGCGAGCCTCCATTTTCCGCCGGCCTCATCCAGCCCGGCCACGCGCAGCTCATACGGGTCGTTACCAACGATCAGGCTGACCCCGGAAAGGGTCTTGCGGGAGTCATTCCAGACTTCGCCGGTGACGTCCACGATGCCTTGGGTGACATGGCGGGAAGTACTGACAAGCACCGGATGACTTTCCACACCGCGCACCGCGATGATGCGGCAGGAGGTGGACGGCACCTTACATTTGAAACCGCCTTGGAACGACGGCAGCGGCGCGTCGGCCCAAAAGTCGAAGGCATGATACGTCTTTGCGGGATCAAGGCCAAGTTTGGCGCAGGAATAATCAACGTTCAACACGGTGGTGTCCTGGTTGAACACCCCGATCACGTCGCGGCGAACCGCCTGCTGCGTGTCGGTCACCAACCAGGTGTGCGGCAGGGGATTCTCAAAGTAGTCCACCGGCCGGGCGGTGGCATGGTGCGACAGCATCGTGCGCTTCAAAACCTCCAACCGCTCCGCCGGCAGCGCGGGCAGCCAATCGCTGATCAGAAAAAATTGCCCCGCAATCGCCACCCACGAAGCGGTGAGACGCGCTTGGTCCAGCGTGACGCCTTTGCCCCCCAAACCGGAACCGGCCGCGCGCACCATGCAAGGGTCGGGATCATTCCACCAGACCCGTCCGTTCAGGAAATAAAACTTCGAGCCGCGGAGCGGGCCGCTGCGAAGGTTACCGTTGGCATCGGGCCCGATGCGCATGGAATCCACCAGGCCGATGGCGGTGAGTTCGCGCATGTTCTGGGCCACGCAGCAGCCGGAAAAAAACACCTCGTCCCCGGCGTTCCTGCGGATCAACTTCAAGCCATCGCGGTAGGCTTCGATGCTGCTCTTCAGCGGATCGTGAAACGGCAGGTTGTTGCCGAAATGGTCTTCCTTGTAGCCGTCATTCACATAAATCTGCTCGCAGGCCGCGCCGGTCCAGAGGCCGTCCATTTTGTAGTAAGTCACGCCCCAAGAGCGATAGAGCTTCGCGATCTTCGCCAGTTGCGCCCGGACCCCGGGATGGGTCAGGTCGAGGCAAGTGCCTCCCCAGGAGGTGTCATACGGCTTGCCGTTCTCACGCTTCACAAACCAGTCTTGACGGTCCTGGTATTCAGGGTCTTGATAATTCCGGCCAAACGGCAGCCACCACAGGCCAAAGGTCAACCCGTCCTTGGCCACCTCGGCGGCCACCGGCGCCATGCCGTGCGGATAAGGGCCATCCGGGCGCACCCGGTCGAAGCCACGGCGCGGGCCGTTGATATGTTTGCCGTCCTGCCACTCATCGTCAATCTGCACCACCCCCAAACCGAACGGCTGGAGTTCCCGCGCGGCGAACTTCGCCAGTGCGACCGTCGAGGTTTCGTCGCCAGCCTGGCCATGCTGCTCCGCATACCAGGAACAATAGGTGGCCTGACGCGGGCGCAATTGAATGTGATATTGCCGCTTCACCGCGTCGGCGTAAAGCTCCCCGCCCAATCGCGCGTCGTCGAAAACGCCAACCGCCAGAGTTTCGAGCCGGGCGGAAGCGCCGGCGGGAATGCGAAGATGGCCAAAGTCAATCCGCGCCTGGAATTCGACCGCGTCCTCTTTCACGCTGGAGAACAGCACGCCGCTACCGCGATCCTCGGTGAGCCAGCCGGCCACCACACCGCGCCGCGTCGCCGGCACCGCTGCCGTCAGAAACAAATAGCTGCCCGGATTTTTGTCAGGCGCAGTCAACCCCGCCGTGCCCAAGGTGCGCAGTTCGCTCGCGGGCCGGCCAAAATCGAGGGTGAATGTGGCCGGAACCACTCTGGCCAAATCCAGGATTTCTCGGCCCGGGTTGTGACGGGTGCCGCGAATCAGCAAGAACGGCAGATCGGGATAGATTTCCAGCGACATCGCATTGCCATCGGCTTGGCTCACCAGAATGCTCTGGCCGGAGCCAAACACGGGATCGTGCACGCCCCGGGTTTTGGCCGCCCCGGCCCCGCCATCCAGTTTGCCATCTTTGAGGAAGTCTGAACCGGAGGCCTTCTCGGTCACGGAGAAACTGCCGGACGTATCGTCATAGGCTGCCGAGAGTGATTTGTTCTGAATTGTCAGTGTGGCGGCGCTGGCTGTCAGGCCCAGCGCCGACAAGATAGCGAAAAATCGAAGATAATTATTCACAAGTTGTATCGCAGGTGTTTTTAAACGCAACCATGCAGTTGAACAAGATTTTAACCACAGGTAGACACAGATAAACACAGGTCAAACCAGACCGGATAATTGGAAAGGTGCATGAATGGATGGGTGGATGTCGGTGCCTTGACCAACAATCCAAAAACCCAGTAATCCAACAATCCTATATTTTTATCTATGTTCATCTGTGTCCATCTGTGGTTGAAACAGATCTATTACAGCTTCGGGGTTAGTTTGCTGTTTTCGCCGCCGGCTCGGCGAAAAGCCCCAATTCCGCGAGCGCGGGGCACACCGGCGCTTGGGTGATGCGCAAGCGGACTTTTTCCGTCGTGATATTCTCACCCCGCCACAAACGGTGGCTGCCGATGCTCGTGCCGGCGGCAAATTGAACCCACTGGCCAGCCTGCCACTGGTCGAGGGCGAACGCCTCGATCCGCTGACCCAGCGGCAGATATTCGCGGAGGCTGACGACATTGAACGTCTTCGGCTGACCCAAATCCAGGACCAGTTCCGGCGTCTTTACTTCGTCATCGGTACACCAGTATTTCTTGCCCTTGCCGGACAGGACATTTTTCGCGGCAAAGGCATGATCATTGCCGCGCACATTGCTGGCGGTGACTTTCGCGCCAGCAGCCAGATCCTTGGCAAAGATCGCGTCGAGCCGCTGGCGGAATTCTTTCAGCGATTGCACATCGGCAGCGGCGATGCGTCCGCGGCGGTCCGGCGGCAGATTCAGCAGCAACGACGCGCCGCGGCCCACGGATTTGAAATACAAATCGACCAGCTTCTCCGCCGTCTTCACCTTCCCATCCTGGCTCGCGTGATAAAACCAGCCGGGGCGGATGGAGACATCGCACTCGGCGGGAATCCAGTCCGTGCCGGGGTGGTCGCCCAAATTGAGCCGTTTGGCATCCGCCTCGCCGGGGAAAAAGTCGCGGCTATCGAGGGTGGCCCAGCACGGATCGCCGGCTTCCCCGCGCTCGTTGCCAACCCAACGCACGTCCGGGCCGCCGTCGCTGAACATACAGGCGGACGGTTGCAGCTGGCGGACAATCTGCCGTGTGTTCTCCCAGTCGTAATAGGTTCTGCGGTCAATGCTCCGTTTTTCGCGCGCCCCGCCGTAAAAACCGTCGCCGCCATTCGCGCCGTCGAACCACACCTCGGAAATAGGGCCGTAATTCGAGAGCAACTCTCGCAGTTCGTTGCGGTAATACGTCAGATATTCCGGCGTGCCGTAGTCGGCGCGGTTGCGGTCCCACGGCGAGAGATAGACGCCGAATTTCAGCCCGGCCCGCCGGCAGGCGTCGGACATTTCCCGCACAAAATCGCCGCGCCCGTTTTTCCATGGCGAGTTTTTCACGGAATGTTCCGTGAACTTTGACGGCCAAAGGCAAAAGCCGTCGTGATGCTTGGCGGTCACGATTAACCCCTTCATACCGGCGGATTTCGCGGCTTGGACAATCTGTTCCGCGCTGAAATCGGTGGGATTGAAGACGGATTCCGGCTCGTCGCCATAGCCCCATTCCTTGTCGGTGAACGTATTGACGGTGAAGTGGACGAAGCCGAAAAATTCCATTTGGTGCCACGCGAGCTGGCGTGCCGTTGGCAACGGGCCGAAAGGTTGCGGGGGCTCCGCGGCCCAAAGGCCGCCGACGGCGAGCGATAAAGCAAAGGTGAAGAGTGGAATGATTTTCATGGCGCGGTAGAATATTCTCAAATCAGACAGTTGGCGAGCAGCGTGCAGGCGCTTTCGGTGTTTTTGTGGAACGGATGGTCAAGAATTTAACCACAGATGGACACAGACGGACACAGATGGGGACAAGGGACAGAGGGACTACTGACAGCGAGACAACGGGATTTGTGGTCTCGTGATCTGTACTCCGCAGTCTTTGCTCATCTGTGTTCATCTGGTGCCATCTGTGGTTAAACTAAATGCTTACGGCTTGGCTGCCTTCGCCGCTTCCTCGGCGATGATGCGATAGCCTTCACGGACAGTTTCGGCGTCGCGTGAGAAGTTCACGCGCAGGCATTCGTGGCGATGCGGCCAATCCTCTTCCAGGCCGAAAAAGAAATATTCGCCGGGGACCGTCAACACTTCCCGGGCCTTGAGCCGCTCGTAAAGATCCCGGGTGGTCAGCCGGAGATTTTTGAGCCAGAACCAGTGGAAGAAAGCGCCTTCGCTGGCGTGCATGGCCCAATCCACGCCGGCGCTGGAGAAAAACTCCCGCGCCCAACCGGCCGCCGCGCGGCCCTTTTCCTCATAAAACGGACGGAGTATTTTCGGGCCGATTTCCAGAATTTTCCCGCTTTCAATCCACGGCAGCACGATTTGCTGGCCGATATTTCCGTTGGCCAGCCCGACAATCGCCGTGAGCGAACTGATCGCACGGGCGATGGGCTCCGGCGCGATGACAATGCCCGTGCGCGTGCCGGGCAACCCCAGCTTGGAGAGGCTCAGCGTCAGGATCATACTTGGAGCCCAGCACGGCTTCATGGGAACGAAGGTCAGGCCCGGAAACGGCTGCCCATAGGCGTTGTCGAGAATCAGCGGCAGGTGGTGGCCGTCAGCCAGCGCAGACAGGCGGGACACCTCCTCATCCGTCAGCACATTGCCGGTGGGATTGGTCGGACGCGAAACGGCAATGGCGCCGATGTTTCCGCGCCGCAGCAGCGCCTCCACGGCGGCAAAGTCGATGTGATATTTGAAGATGCGATCCGACTCGTCGCCAACCCACTCCAAGCGCGGGCGGCAGGAGACGAACAGTCCCGGCTCCAAGCCCTGGTCGGCATAGCCGATATATTCGGGCGCGAGCGGCAGCAAAATCTGTTTTGTCCAGCCGCCGGCAAAGCGCCCGGCCAGCAAGTTGAATAGATAAAAAAACGCGCTCTGGCCGCCGCCGGTGACGGCAATATTCTGCGGCCCGATGTCCCAGCCAAACTCGCGGCGCAACAATCCGGCCAGTGCGGCAACGAAGCGCGGATTGCCCTGTGGCGGGTCGTAATTGAGCAGCATCCGATCAAAGGTGTCGCCGTCGGCAAGCAACTCGCGCACCCGCTCGCGCACGAGCGCCTGCATGGCGGGCACGAGCGCGGGATTGCCGCCGCCCAGCATCCGCATCCGCGCGTCCACCGTCATCGCGCGGCCCAAGTCATCCATCAATTCGAGGATACCGCTGTGGCCGGTGAGCTTTTGCCCCGCCAGCGAAAATTCAAACGCAGTCATGGCTTCAACCACTTCATCATTTTGGGAGAAGATTGGGCTGAAGCCGTCCGCCAAGCAATCCCCAATACGGGGGAGGCGGCATTGCGGAATGACGCATGACGAATTTTCGGCAGGACCATGCAATTGAAGGAAAATTGATTGACCACACCTTTGGCTCTACTATTCTGAATTCATGAGTTGGATTCCAGACGGTCAGCAAACGATGGCGGGTTGATCTGCTTGCATGAAGATTTCACAACGAACCTGGGGTGGTCTGATGATTGCCGCCTTGCTGCATGTATTGGCCCCGCCGTGCACAGGGTCCGAGCAGCCGACCGAATTGGTGCTGGATAATGGCGTCTTGACGTTGAAGCTTGATCTCACCCGGGGCGGAGCAATCGCCTATATTTCAACGTCGGGTTCCACCCGGAGCTTGGTGAATGTGGCGGATGAAGGCCGGTATATTCAACAGTCGTATTATGCGGGCAAGCCGCTTAATCGCAGGGCGGAAGGCCAATCGCCAGCGTGGTCGCCCTGGAGTTGGAACCCGATCCAGGTCGGGGATGCGCATCGAAACCGAGCCAAAATCTTGAAATATCAAAAGAACGGAGATTTGCTCTATGTGGAGTGTGTTCCGATGCTGTGGGACATGAACAACCAGCCGGCGGAAGCGGAAATGGAGCAGTGGACAACCCTCAAAGACAACGTGATCCAAGTCCGGAATCGCCTCACCTGTCACCGGACGGATGAACTCTATGGCGACGAGGTCGCAGATAATCAGGAACTGCCAGCGGTTTACCCCATTTCCGCTTTGAAAAATCTCTATTCATATTTTGGCAAAATCCCGTTCACGAGCGCAGCGCTGACCAACCCTGCGGTCGTTAATCTATCGAGCGGTTTTTGGGGAGTTTACGGGAACGTTTCCGAGCATTGGATGGCCTTTGTGGACGATCAGCACTGGGGCATGGGCATCTACAATGCGAATTGCACCAACTTTTTGGCGGGCCGGTCCGGAGAACCGGGTAAGGAAGCCCGAGACGGCTCGACCTCTTATATTGCGCCGGTTAAAAAGCATATCCTGCGGAAGCACAGTACCTATGAGTACGACTACGACATCATCATAGGCAAGCTGGACGACATTCGCAGCCGGATATATCAGCTTAACGGCGAGGCGGTGAAGGCAGCAAAATGAAAGGTGGCGCTGGGCAAGACCACTCCAAAATCGCGCGAAACCTGGGGTGGGGACGGCTCGTCCCCACTTTTTCAGTTTTGGCCAGCTAACATTGATGGGTGAAGGTGATTGGGGCGTGTTGGACCCAAACGGCAAACTAAAGTCGTCGCTAACGCAGAGCGGTGTCCACTTTCTGGATTTGGAAGATTCAGCGCCTTTGGGATGCAAAAGGGCAACCTTATCTCCTGCAAATCGCGCGTGGAACTCAAGGTGCGCGACGTAGCCACCGGAAACACCCTGGGGTGGACCGCCAAACCAGCGTCGGCGTAGACGTGACGAAACAGACCGCCGCCAAGACGGCATTGCAAAACGCCGCGGATGAGTTGGCGGGGCGGATCCTTCTCAAGTTAACAAAATGAGAATCTGCGAAACCCAACCCGATACCCAAACGCGATAAGCCTGCCCGCAGACGCGGAACAATAATCCGCGAATTACACGTATTTCCGCGAATCCACCATCTTCCCCTGCCCCTGCTCTCCGCTCTCTTTGCTTCCCGCTTCGCTCTTCCGCAAGGTCATTTTCCGCTAACCACCAGCCACGTCCGCCCGCGCGCGGGGATGGTCACGGCCATTTCCGCCGAGTAATCCCGCGCCAGCCGGATCTTCTCCACCGTGCCGTCTTGACGCCGCAGCACCGCGCGGTCAATCAGGCCGGCGTAATACAGCGGCAGCCGGATGTGGCGTTGAATGGGCTCGTTCAGCGGATTGTAAAACATCGCCAGACCGCGCTCGGGCAACGCCGGGTTCACATGCAGCCAGCCATCCCAATCCCGGCCATCGGCGCGGCGCAGATGGATGAGATCGCTGTTGAGAATTGCGCGATGCGCCCGGTAAAAATCCACCCACTTTTTCACGACCGTTTTGGTTTCGTCCGTGTCGAACAGCCGCGGGCCGCGATAGCAGGCCTGCACGCCCGCGCCGAACAGGTTCGCCAGCCGCGTCTCGTAATGGTCAAGGTGATCCTTCAGCGGTTCAATCGTGGCCACCGCGCCACCGCCGTGGTATTGCGTGAGGGGCACGAACATCCAGCCCATGCTGGGCGTTTTCTCCCAAGTGCCATCGTAAATGTTCTGGCGCTCGATGATCTCCTGCTGTTCGCGCGGCAGCGACCAATCAGTTTCACGATAGCCCATGCCGGTCTTGCTGGAGCCGGCCAGAAAATACCAATCCGGCACATTGAGATAAACGCCGCGCGCCCGGCACCATTGGTAGAATTCGGAAATGGTCCGCCACTGTTTCCACTGCGAATCCGCCAGCCCGGCATGGCCGGGATGATTGGTCGAGGCGCAGACATCGCCCGGATAGGAGCCGTCGTTTTCCAGCACGCCGCAGCCGGTCCGCTCAAAGAACTGCCGCAGCTTGCGAAAATAGTTCGTGCCCCAGGCGCTACCCAAGCAGGGCGAATCACCAAACCGCGCGCCGCCGGTTTTGCCGGTTTGCGGATTGATCACATCGTCCGCCGCGTCAATCGAACGGCTGGCCAACAGCGAATAGCCGCCCAGCGCCACTCCCCTGCCCCGCGCGTATTCCGCCAGTGATTTCAGCCGTGCCAGATTTTCCGGTGATTCGTCCTCCAGGTTAAAACCGCTGCCGAAAGTCATGATCACCATTTGAAAGCCCACCTCGGCGCACTGGTCCACGGCCAGTTTAACCGCGTCCGTCTGGGCGCTGCGCACGTGCATAAGAATGGGATTCTCCTGCGCCCAAGGCGCCAGCGCGCGATACGCGCGGCGGGTGGCCAACCCGCGCCGCTCGCGATCGGTGCTGTCGTGGACAAGTTCGAACACCCGGAAGGATTCAAAGGTTTCGCCCGGCTGGATCATTTGTTCCGGCCCGAACGCGGGCGCGCATTGCAACAGGCACGGTGTGGCCAGGCGGTAGTGGACCTGCGTTTTGTAAAGCGGATCATTGGTCCAGTGAATGGCCGGGGCATCGGCCACGGCGCTCATGTTGCCGCCAAATGAATAATCGCTGAAGGCATCCAGCGCGCGATAGCTGCCGCGAAAACTGGCGGGCGAGCCATCCACAACTGACTCCGGTTCCACAAAGGCGAGCTGCTCGACCATCAGGGAATGGAGGGTGACCGGATGCGGCGAGTCGTTCCTCAGGGTCAGCCATTTCGCCAGCACCGGCAGACCGTCGTAAAGTTCATAATGCACCTCCGCAACGAGCGCGCCGAGATTCGTGGGCGCGGAAAAAACCAGCGTGAGGGCCACACCTGGCGGCGGCCACGGGGCATCTTGCGCCAGCCACTCGCTCCGCTTCAGCCACGGAAATCTCGGCGCGGTGCGGCCGGTTTTCCAGCCGGTGAAATGAAAGGCCGCCGGATCGGCCCGCAAGTTGGCCAGCCAGTCCGGCCGGAAGTAACTATGCACCGGCTGGCCGACAAGTCCGCCCACGTCGAATTTCCCGCCGTCCAAGCCGACCTGCGCTTCGGGCCGCACCGACCGCAGGATGGACTCGCCGGTCATCAGGTTGTCAAACGCCACTGTGGCCGCGTCCGGCGTGAGCGTGAAGGCCCGGCGCACCAGTCCGTTCTGGAGCATGATTTCGTTTTCAGCCGCATTGGTCACCACGGTCGCGCGAAACGGCGCTGGGTCAATTAGCCAATCGGCGGCCCAGCCCGGCAACGGGGGGAAGATGGCCAGCACCAGCATTACGAGGATGGTAATGCGCGAGGCGCGTTCGAGATGGCATAGACCGGCGGTCAGGAAGTGAGCTTGCATGGTGCGATTGTTATAACTGAAATACCGGACAGGAAAAGTCCATTCATGGAACTCGCGGGGGTGCGGACTGCTGCCTCCCAGCCGGGGCGGCGGGGCTTACTGCCGCCGATGGTTGGAAACAGCAAGGGGCACCCGCCACCCCCATCAGGGCATCCAGGTTTGCAGCCGGGGGTTCCACCGCCAAGGTGCAGCCGGAACTCAAGACGTACCGCGAATGACCGGCGATTCTGGTCGCCGCCACCGCTTGGCAGGCCGCAGCCGAGACTTCTTCCGGGGCGCCTTGGGCCAAAACCCGCACCGGATCGAGGTTTCATTTGATGACGGACTCGGCCAACCGGCGCGCGTCAGTGGTGTATTGACGTACTGTGTGTCCCGCCAAGCCGGCACAGTAATGGACGGCGAGCGGTCCGATGGGGGCGCGCGGTGTTGGCAGGCCGTTCAAGGCTGCAGTCACGAGAGATTGGGAGTTCATGGGAGGTTTGCCAATGACCCTACTTGTCAAGGTCAAGGGGCTGATAATGAACGGCCAGTTGCTTCAACCGCGGAAGCTGCGCCTCCGCCCGGCGCTGGTAATTCCTCCACTCGCTCCGATGGTCCGGCGACCAACCGCGTTCGGCAATCGCCAGCAGGCGCGGGAACAACTGCCGATCCACCAATTCCGGCTCGCGGTCAATATGCGACCAGAAGTTCGCCTGCAATCCCAGGACATGCGCGGCGGCTGCAGGCGGCAATCCCGCGACTGGGTCGAAGGCAAATACGTGCTTGGAATTGATGGCATCATAACTGTAATCAAAATAGCAATGGCTGGTCGGACTCATCACCACGTCGTGGCCGGCCTTGGCCGCCGCCAGGCCGCCGCTGGTACCGCGCCAACTCATGACGGTGGCATCGGGGGCCAGGCCGCCTTCAAGAATCTCATCCCAGCCAATCAGCCGGCGCCCCTTGCCCGCGAGATATTTCTCAATCCGGCGGATGAAATAGCTCTGGAGTTCGTGCTCGTTCTTCAGCCCCTCAGCCTGCATGCGCGCCTGACATTTCGGACACGATTTCCAGGCGGTTTTGGGAACCTCATCGCCGCCGACATGAATGAACTTCGAGGGGAAAATGTCGGTCACTTCGTCCAGCACTTCTTGCAGGAAGCGGAAAGTATCCTCGTTGCCCGCACAATAGACATCGGCGGTGGTGGTGGGACCTTTGAAAAACGGGAAGATTTCGTTGGTCGTTTTGCCGGCGCAGGAAAGATCCGGGCGGCAGACGATGACCTCATGGCTATGTCCAGGCATCTCTATTTCCGGAACGATGGTGATGTGGCGGGCGGCGGCATACGCAACCACCTCCCGCATCTGCGCCTGCATGTAAAATCCCTCATGTGAGGGCGGCTCGGCGTATTGGGCGGAATAGAACGCCCCCTTTTTGGTCAGCTCCGGATGTTTCTTCATTTCGAGCCGCCAGCCTTGGTCGTCGGTCAAATGCAGATGCAGGACATTCAGTTTGTAAACGGCCATCCGGTCAATGGTCCGGTGCAGATAGTCCACCGACTGGAAGGTGCGGCTGCAATCAAGCATCAGCCCGCGCCACGTGAAACGCGGGACATCGCGAATCACCACGCATGGCAGCGAGCCGTCCGCCGCCCGCAACTGCTTCAAAGTCTGTTCCGCATAGAAAGCGCCCGCCCCAGACGACGAGCGGACGGCCACACCGTTGGTGGTGATCTCAATCTCGTAGGCTTCCACTGGCAATCCATCCGCGTGAACGAAATGCGGCACGGCAGCCGATGCGTGACCTGGCAAAACGCCATCGTGCCATTGGATCATGGCCGGCAGCGGAATCAAGGCGGGATGACCGTCCACCATCGCCGAGGTTTCCGCATTCGCCACTGCGCCAGCAGCGGAAGTATTCAAAGCCTGGCTAAACGCCAGCGCCAGAATTACGAGGCTGGGAATTTCGCTGGCGATGGTTTTCATGGTTCTGCTGGTAATGATTTAATTTTGGATCGTTCGCAAATATGCGGACGTCTCCGCCACCTGTTTCAGCAACATTCGCGCCTGACTGACGGCTTTTCGTCGCGCATAAATAAAGGTTCCGGCCAACCTCAGCCCTGAACTTTGCGCGCCAACTCGCAGAATGTGAGCGACTGAGTCCGGTTTCAACTGGTTCAATTCCGCGAGGAACCGCAGGGCCATTGTTTGAAGCTGCATCGGATCAAAGTGGGGATGCTTAAAATGCATGGCCAGGGAGCTGGGAAGCAAATGATTGCAATTTGCTCCAGAATTCTTTTCCAGCCACCAGTTCGGGGTGACATCGCCTGAGGCAATCATCTGGCTGTAAAGCGGAGTGCTCGGATAGATTCGCAGAATCCGAATATCATAAATTGAGCAGGAAATGGTTTTGAGAAATTGCAGGGCGCGTTCCAGCCTTTCAGGCGTGTCGTGTGGCAGTCCAAGCATGATGAGTGGCACCACTTGGATGCCGCGTTGGTTGGCATGATTCAACGCCTCAGAAAACGGCTGATGCAAATTCTGGTATTTACTGATCGCGGCACAATTATCGTCATCCACCGACTCGACACCGACCGCGACCCCCAAACATCCGGACGCGGCCATCTCCTGAATCAGCGCCGTATTGCAAAATTGATCAACCGTCACCATCGTCACAAAATGACATCGTTTCCGCCGAAGCAAGGCCAGTAATTCGGAGGCGTAATTTGGATTTGCGAGTAGATTGTCATCGGTAAATTGCAGGAACGATCGAGGATAAAGCTGCATCAACTGGTCAATTTCCCGCTCCAGCACGGGCAGAGGTTTGGTCCGGTATGCGCCCATATACCGCGAGCTGACACAAAAAGAGCAACGGCGATTGCAGCCCCGGGTGGCAAACAAGGATGCGGGCGTGAGGTATTTCCGGTGTCCAAAAAAACGATAATCCACCGGCGACATTTGAGAGGGTGGTGTGGGCGACCCCAGGTATTTTCCCTTGAGCCTGCCACCCAGGAGATCCTCGCAAACTTCGGGCCAGATGGTTTCAGCTTCCCCGGTCACAATGGCGTCCGAATGCCGCAAGGCTTCGTCCGGACACGTGGTGACATGGATGCCGCCCATGAGCACCTTTTTTCCGGCAGCGCGCAGCGCGTCAGCGTGGTCGTAAACCGCCCTCGCGTTCTCTGTGGATACCGAGAAAGCAAAAGCATCCCCCTCAAACCGGACGGGATCCGCCTGTTCGTCAATCAGTCCGGTCTGGATCGCCTTTGGAGTCACGGCGTTGAGAACGGCCAGCGGCACCGGAGGCTGAGTAATATACGCCGTCGAATCGAACCGCTGCAATTCCTGCATGATGTTGACGAAGATAAGTTTCATATGTCCTTTGTTTTAAAATCGTAAATATTCGGCCCCGGCGCATTCAGTATAAGACGATCGCTTTGCGCGGTGGCAATTGCTTTGGTCCTGATTGCGATTGCCATCAAACCGGCTTTTGACTTCAAACGCAAAATTGTCCAACGCGGCGGGATTGAGCGGATCACCGTTGAACGCCAGCGTCAGGCACAAAGTACCTTCGCGCTCGGCGAGCAGATGCCATTGCGCCTCGGCAATTTTTGCAGGCATGCACTCCAGTGGTCCGACGTTGACCACGCCGTGAATCTGGCCTTGCCGCCATTCGTGCAACGGCGCGCCAACAGTGAGGACGGCTTCACCCAACAGCGCGGAGTGGACGTAAGGTTCCGCCGCCGCCAGCGCCTTGGCGGTGGTCGCCAGCGCCGCCCAGCCGAGCTGCGGCGCCATCGCCGACATCGCCAGGCTTTCGATGCGCCGCCGGACAAACCGGCTGAAGTTCGTCGCGACTGGGTTGCCGCGATTCGCAAGCCGCTCCATGTGGCTGCAATAATTCAACCATTCAATTTTCGGCGCGAGGTGAACGCGCAGCCCGCGCGCTTCGAGCTTCTCGATCAGAAAGTCGTTGCTGAAGTCCACGCCACGCACATAAATTTCTCCGGCTACCTCCACGCAGGGAAGTTCGCCCGGCCCGCGCAGCGCGGCGAATTCCCGGCCCGCGCGATCGAGCAATGCGCAAATGCCAAATAGATTGCCGCCCGCCACCTGCCACAGAGCCGCGCCGAGGGAAAGATTGCCACGCGCTGCCGCTTCGATTTGCGCCAGCAGTTCGCGCTGAAAACGTTCGTAAAGTTTGTTCGCCCCGCCGCGCACGCGTTCCACGGGGCGGACATCGAACAGCGCCTGCAATAGAAAGTCGCTGGCTGTGAAGCCGGTCAATACCAGCATTTCCGTGCCCGCCGGCAAATCGTCAAAGTAGCCGGTGTCCTTCGGCGAAAAGATGCGCACCCGCTCGCGCCAGCCCAGCCGCTCGAGCACGATGTTGTTAAGTAAATTGTAAACGCCAAACCGGCAGGGGCCGTCGGCGCCGGGCATGAGATAAATAAACTTCTCGTTCGCCGGTGCGCGCTCCAAACGTTGGATGAGCGAGCCGAGCGTGCAGGGCATGGGCAGACATTCCTTGCCAGAGGTGTGCCGGCGGCCAAGGCGCAGCGACTCCGCGTCTGGAGCGGGCAGACTTTCCGCATTGAAGCCTAGTCCGCGAAACACCGCCGCGACCGCGTCGGACGACGGGCCGATGTGGGGAATCAGCAGCGTTTCGGCTTGGCCGCCGTGCGATGGCAAATTGCCAAGACCCTGGCCGCTGAATTCAACCTTCTCAAAATGATTCGGCACGGCATTCGTCTTGGCGGCGCGACGATCTTCCTCCACGCAATGCAGGAATGCCTCGACTCGCGTCCGGGTGCCAGCGTCGCCGGAATGACCGTCGGTTTCAATCACCGCAAACGGTTTTCCCGCCATCGCGTAGGCGGCGAAATGCAGATTGAAACTGTCCGGCCCGCAGGAATAATTGCTGCAATACAGCGCATACACGCCAGCCATGCGGCGCACTTGATGCGCGGCGCGCAAAATCATCTGGCCGTAACCCCAATACATGTCGTCAAACAACGGCGTCTCCAGGTCAATCGGCAGACAATCCACGGGAATGCCAATGGCACCCTGCTCGCGTAAAATCGCGGGCACGTTCGAGTTCAGCACCTGGTTGTAAATTGTGTAATCGCGGCCCAGCACGACGACCGGGGCCAGATTCTGCGCGCGGCAGAATTCCAGCGCGCGCCGGCCCGATTCACGGCTCGCGGCGTCGAAAGCTCGTTGGGTCGCGACCCCCGCAGACCACGCCATCTGCCTCTGCTGCTTGTTCAAGTGTATTTTTTTCGCCAGCGCTTCGCAGCTTGCGCGAAATTCTTTTGAATCAAAATCGCCAGCGCCGAAATCAATCACCGGAGAAAGCAGCGCTGACGATTTGGCCAAGGTGGGCGTCGTCACTTTCGGCACGGACTGGACTACGGGACACGCCACAGCGCAGCGCTGATTTTGCGCGCCCGGCAGGCTGCGTACCATCGGCACAAACAGCCAGTCCGCGCCCGTGGCCGCCAGTTGTTCGGCGACGCCGTGGAAAAGTTGCATCGGCGCGCAGAACGGCGCATTCGCCGCTTGAATCCCGCGCTTGAGCACGCCTGCACCGGCGCCACTGGTGATTTCCACCGCGAATCCCGCCGCGTGAAAATATGCGGCAAAAAACGGGAACAATCCCTTGAGCATGAATTCCTCGCTCATCGCGACGCGCTGTCTGCCCGGCGATGCCGTGAGCGACACAAGCAATTTTTGCAGGCGCGCCTCGCGTTCGCGGAACGGATCGGGCGCGAGGTCGGGTAATTTGCGTTTGCGCGTGCCTTGGTCGTGCAGCGCGCAACCGCCACCCCAGGTAAAATTCGAGATTCGATCGCCGAGACGCGTGCGCAGGCGCTCGATGCGACAGTGATTTCCCGCGCCGCCGCAGCCACGCGTCGAGCCGCAGACAAACGTATCTTTCTGCTCCAGCGTCGCGTCGAGGAAACGCGCGAGGTCCAGTGGCGCGAGGGTGGCGGAGTTGAGTTCGCGCGCCGCGAGCAGCGCGATACCCAACGCGCCGACCGTGCCGGGATTCGGCGGC